>Ga0210059_1001507_pt1 | contig 35197 bp, 18 predicted proteins | sample Ectturendosymbi2_FD_188042 | JGI IMG/M metagenome (GOLD analysis project Ga0210059, IMG submission 188042) | Ecteinascidia turbinata endosymbiont from Florida, USA - Sample 2 (SPAdes) (version 2) | ecosystem: Host-associated > Tunicates > Ascidians > Unclassified | place: Key West, Florida... | reverse complement strand
GAATTGATAGAATTGATTCATCAAAATTAAACATACCTCGGATTGATGAAACACGCGTACCATTTCCCCGGTTGTAAATCATAAGATAAGGCTGACCAGGGCCGTCGCCAGCGGGGGGCCAGCGGTGCCCGGCCCACCCATTTGAAATCTGTGCCCCCCAATTTCGCGTTTGGCCCCCTCGTTGGTACATACATCCAATACAGTTTTTTTTAAATGTGGCACCCCCTTCTGGTTTTTGGCCCCTCTTTCTGGTTTTTGGCCCCCCTTGCTGCTAAATCCTGGCGACGGGCCTGAGGCTCACCTCAGTTTTTAAATTTATTTCGCGCTGAAAATGTTTTTAGGGTAATATCGTGGCAACCTAACTTCGAAATTTGGTAAAGTGTTTCCAACCTTTCAATCGTTTAAACTTTAAACAACCACAATTGGAACTGAAATTTGCACCTGCACGATTTCTTTCGGTTCGTCAATGCTTGTTCGTAGGGAGAGCTCGTAAATCTTGGAAAGCCAAGGAGGATATAACTGAAGTGGTGTTCGTTTTGTTTCTGTGGGCATCTACAAAGTCTGCAAAGTCGGTTGTTATGTCAATGAATCAAGCAACATCATTTCCTCAGTTTGTCAGCTCAGAGCAAACACAGTTGTTTCTCAAACGGTATCAAAGGTTTCCATTTCTGCATTCCGGCGCGATTTCATCAAACAGCATCTAATGCAAAATCTGCACCAAAGCCGGCCGCACAGCAGCTCGCGTTATAGACAGAGATCGTAACAGAGATGTGACCTGAATGCAATGTGACTAATTGCGATTTGATTATGAACGCATTACCGAGGCAACTCACCTTGTTGAGCTGATAAGAAGTACCGTTGATAGAATGTGCAATACAAAGCGATAAGCGTTATCAGACTTCTTGTACGTTGCTGTCTGTTCATCTTTAGTCACCGTTGCTGACACTGACGGCAGTGGTTTACAGAGGTCTGACGGGGCCCGGGGCGAATACTTGATTGTATGCCCCCCTGCCAATTTCTAGCATTTAGAAATGTGAGATATACAAGTACAGCAAAACTACCTGTCCAGACCTTTGCCAGGTGCAAGAGGATATGCGCCACAAAAGCTTCACCTCAAGTTAGAATTAAGAAGAGACAAATGTAGTGTGAGTGTCGTACCACGTTACCCAACAATAGCAAGAGACGTGAACGTTGTAAAATACGTACGTTTATTTGTTACGATATACAGCATAGCAACGCGGAAGCAAACACTGCTAGAACGCACTCGCAACCAGGACGTCGAAAAAAATCCAAAGTTGTCTGATCGCGGCGCCCAAAAATTTGTTGAAACAAACAAAGTGCCAAAATGCATAAACACATTATAAGCGTCGCAAAGCAAAAAACATTGGACAAAGCACACAATTTACAAAAAAAACAAGCAAACGAAAGCGTTACACTCCTGGAGAAGACAGAAGCAACCACAAAAAGGCATATAGCTAAATGTGGTTGAGTGAAAACAAACCTAGTCACAAATAAGAAGAGACAATTCTTATACTTTTTGAAAAACGTAGGCCTGCGTGCCAGGGCACAGAATTTCGCATTGCACATTTGGCGGGAAAAAAAGTTTCAGAAACAATACTGGCGCTCTGCTCAAAAACATTGTACGTTTTTGGAAGTATCACAGTAGGCGCCGAAAGTGTTTTAACAGCTCCGAACGATGTTCTTTCTGCAAAATTTACTGCATTATTTTGATCTTTTTTACGACAATTGAAAGCGAAGGATCTATCGCCAAATCGTCACACATGATATAGTCCTGTGATAAATTTCGCTTTGCCACTACAATTGAACCCAAGTAGACAAGACACCACCGGAACATAAAACGTTCTTTACTCACACATTTGACTTTGAACTAGCAAGTTTGAGAGGTCTCGGTTTTTGTTCATTGTGCTGTCCACTTTGTTTTGACTATGAAGTTTATAGTGAAATGATATGAATTTATAGTAGACACATTCGTTCTTTAATGTTTTGTGCATTATTACTGCGTAATTCCCAGTAATATTCCATTCGTGATTCAACGCAATATACTTGTTTGTGAATGATAATAATGATAAAAACAATGCATTTAATACTTTTCAACAATATGTCGCTGCCATAGTTGCACAACCCTTGCGAACCTTCCACTCCCCCCAGTTTAAGAACCCAGGCTCTGTCTAGAGAGGATCGAGAGATTTTTTTTGAAGACTACAAGTCGCAGATTAAAAATAGGCTAGCAGGAATTGGGCAGCCTACGTAGAGGGGAAGAGAGATAGGATGTAAGGTCTTAAGATAACGATGGCAGTGCTTCATTCCTCTCTCGGACCACACAACTCGCATCTGCATTTGCATGCCCCCCCTCAGGCAAGTTTCCAGCAGATCCATGCAGCATCTGTTTGTGCCTTACAATACGTAGAAGCGTCTAGTTACAGCATTTTGATAAAAAGTAATCTTTGCAAATTCACTCTTTGGACGCCCCCCTGCCTTAGATACCCGGGGCCGTCGCCCCGTTCGCACGGGGTGTGACTGACAGCAACCAATTTCTTGCTTTAGCGCGTTTGGCGCTCTACAATCCGGTGCGGCTGCAGCTAGTAAAGTTAGGGGCGTGATATTAGTAATATTTAATAGTAGTACAAGTGATGTTCATTTTTAACCTGCAAAATATGAAAAATTTGCATTAAATTATAGAATGGCGTGCTTGTCACATCCCCAAACACCGTCAATGTTAAATAAGCTCCAACATTTACAAATATTTCCTTTTTGCATCAAAATATACCAACAACGAAAAGTTCTCCACATGAGATTGGTTCAATATATTTTTTCACTTCCTTCTTTTTTACGATAAGTAGAAAACGGCAGATCAAATTCAAGCGAAGGGTTTCTGGGTCTCTCCTGTAATTGACATTTTGTTAGGCCATCAATATTAGAAATCAATTAAAAGTGACATCCAACGTCATTTTGTCGAATCATTTTGTCGAATAATGGCTATGCGATATCATTAAATTTGGAATGTTGCAAGTGCGCGAGAATGAGATTCCACTGCGCAAATGCGCTGGTGGTACATCGCAGGCCCGTAACCAGGGGGGCGAAGCCCCACCTGGAAGATTTTTCGCCATCCTGGAAAAATGTGTTGGATATATTTTAAAACTATTGGACTTAGCTTAAAACACTTGTGCCCCTCTCAGAAAACTGTTGGCCCCCCCTGATGTCCCAAGCTGGTTACGGGCCTGGTAATGCGCAGTTGCGCACCTTAGAGGGAACACTGGCATCAGCGTTGTCAGAATTAGGCCGAAGAAGCCATCCCCGCCCGAAATAAGTTTTACAAAAATTTTTGCTGATTCTTTGTAGCAAACTTTCCAACAATAACGTAAGTAGCGGACTCAATTAGCGACCAGTAAAAAGTGTAAATTTGGCGGGTTCTCATTAAGCAGCTTTTAACGTGGGAAGGACGAAAGTGCAATGAGGGCATGCGGTGTTATTGGCAAAAATTGTCGTATTTTTGACAACACTACCAGAGATTCAGCCAGAATAAAACCCATGAGTCCAGAACTACCACAAAGCAATTCAAACATTTTTTTGGCTTAGTATTTGTGTGAGGTATTGTGGAACCAAATGGGAATGAACAGACTTACTCTTACAGTACCAAGGACACTGTATCAAGGTATTGTGACAGAGACAGCCGTCAGAGTTTTAACACAATGCTTCTCATGAACGAGCATACACGTTTTGGCTGTAGATTTAGTTAATGTCGGTTGGTTGGATACTTTGCAGGGGCGGATCCAGCCAGTACGTTTAGGGTGGGCGATTTCAGTATGTTTGGCAGTCAAGTCTCATTATGAGTTCTCTATTGTAAGAGAGATGACGTGTACTTCACAACTCTGCTGTGACAAAACAATGGACGGCAAAATGGTCTTACATGGCGAATGCTGCTTTCCGAATTGTACAAAACCATGGTGAAAAAAGTTACTTTAGTAGGTTTTAGGGGGGGCGATCGCCCCCTGGATCCGCCCCTGATTCTTCGCGTCAGCATCAGGTGAAAGGAAGCAGAATGAAGCTTCGATCAATGGTAGAAACATTCATATTTTGTGGGCAACAGTGGCTGCCTTTATGGGGACACAGAGATCACGGACCTCTCGAAATGGAGGGACATTAGCACTACGAAGACACTTTCATAATTTCAGAGCATTGTTATGGTTCAGATTCAGGGCTGACTCGGATGATGTCAACGTCATCTTGACTCAGCAAACGCGAATGCAGACTAGTTTAGTTGGCAAACACAAAACGAGATTATCAATGAGTGCGGCACTATCGTTGTGCAAAAACTGGTCGAAGAAGTTAGAGTAGAAAAAATCGTTAGTTTGCATTTGGATAATACAACAGATGTAGCAACAAGAGAGCAGTGATCTGTTTCTGTGAAGTATCTCAAAGAGGCCAAAGCTGGTGAGAGATTTTTGGCATTTTGTACTGTTATAGTACAAACATGACTGCCAAAGTTTTCGCGGTTGCAGCTGTGAATATGTGGAGGGATTTTGGTCTGGATATAGGTGGGCCTGATTCTTGGTCAGAGGTATGATGATACAATCAACTCATCACCAGCGGCCAACGGAAAGGTGTTTAGGCAGAGTCGAGGAAAGGCACTCCAATTGCACCGTATGTGCATTGTGATGGCCATATGTTGGACCTTGCTCTACGAACAGCTTTTCCTCTTGCGCCAGGTCACAATCGTCGAGGTCCGGTACGCGACTTTTCGGTCTGGCGTTTGGGTCTGGGCGTTTCGGTTAAGCCGTTTCGGTCACGGGACATTTCGGTCTGGCCGCTGCAGTCTGGTAACATTTCGGTCGCGACATTTCTTTACACGAACAATAATTATATTTGTTTATTTAAATGATTGTATAGGCAGGCGAACTGTCACTTTAGCTGGTGTTATGCCAACTTCCTTTGATGTTGCAGCGAAGGGATAAACAGTCTGACAAGTGCAATGTCACGCCAACCGATGTTATACCCAGTGGCGATTCTAAGGGGTGGCCTGGGTGGGCCATGACCACCGCAGATTTTTGTCTGGACCCAGCTTGCCCCCCAGTTGTGTGCTCAATCTCGTGTTTAAGCACATAACTGGGGGGGTAGGTCTCCCCCGTTATGACAATTATTATGATTATGCGTTTGACGTATCTGTAATTAATGGCAAAATGTCGATAATGATTTAATTAGCTCGCTGATGATAATGAAAATCACGTGTTGATGCTGATTAACTGTTGGATCTTGGATCATGTTTGCAGTTTTTTTTTAATAAAACCTTTCGTTGATTTAAGTACGTTTGCATTAAAAAATTAATACGTAAGATGTCTGCAAGATTTAATAGTCTGACCGAAATGTTTCGAGACCGAAAAGCCCGGCGACCGAAACGGCTCAGACCGAAACAACCAGACCGAATCGGCCAGTCCTAAAAGTCCTATTCCGGTCGAGCTCAAGTGAAGTGAGAGAAATAGAAGTGTCCTTTCTAAGCTCAGCGAAACGAACAGCAGTACTACAAGCTCGTCTCCATTCCAGAAAAGCAATTGAAAAGGTTTGTCCAACTCGTTGAGTAGAACATCATGCGTCAATTGTGCAATTTACAGAAGTATTGGAGATTATTGTTAGGGCTTTGGAGACAATTTCTGCATGAAGGAATAAATCTGGAACAAGAGCAACTTCACTGCTGCGAGCAATTTGCGACGCAGTTTATTATTGCTCTTCAAGTCGTGAATGAAATGGCTCCTTTGTTTTTGGTTATTATCTATAACCTTTGGTTAGACGTCAGATAGGACACAACAAGCAACAGTATGGAAACGAACAACCAACCACTGAAAAATATTTGCCTTAGTCTTAGACCTCAATTATTTTTCTTTTTCTAACACTAAGCCCTAACCCCTAATCATCAGTTCTCAACATATCTGGTATCTCAATGAACAACCACCGCTTGCGACATGCATGAGCTGGAATATCACTCTGCGCATGCGCAGAGGCGTGAGGCTGGTGATTTTGCAAGTCCTATATTTAGCTTGACACCGGTTTAACCCCATGGTTGCGGGCCTGGAGATGCGGTTTCATCCTACGGAACAACTCTGTTTAAAGCTGCAGTTACTTGATTCCTGATTTCCTTACGCAAGGGAGTTTTCCTGCTCTTCAATGGGTACTTGATATATACAGATGTGACATCGATTCTTCTCCATCAGTCTTGAAGGTAGAAGACAACAGATGGATGTTTAAGTGGCCCAGCGTACCAGAGTCTGGATTACCAGGCAGTGTTATCGAGACACCATCCATTTGTGATTCCTTCTCTTTTGCAAACATTAACACATTGTTGCGCTTATTTGCAACGTTACCTGTCACAACCGCAGCAAGTGATCATTCGTTTTCAAGGCTTCGACGGCTTCTTAGCTATTTACGCAGCACTATGATGAGAAAGACCGTCTCAATGACTTGACCAATTTTACGACCAACCGTCACGTAACGATTGATGCTCAGCTGGTTATCAACGAGTTGTCCAAGAAGAAACGCAGATGAAGTTTATCTTGTAATCATTCACATAATTTTCTTGTAAAGAGAGAATATGACTATTGGCATGCTGTGCTTTGTGTTTACGAATTCAGATGAGTACTTTTCAGTTGACTTGATCGATAGGCACATTCAGTGACTCTTGGTCCCACGTCAGTTGGCGGTTCCTTTTATGTTGCTCTCAACATTCATCAAAGCTGTTTAGCCAACAACTGCTGGATAATAATCACTCCTAAAGCGTTAGCGTTCTTGCAAAAACATTTTGATGCCGGCTGTGACAAGCTCCTTGACGTCATATCGTCTTACAATGAACCAGAAATCGGGATGTGACATCATGGTGACCTTCGTGCAAAACAGTTAAAATAATATAATATCTTCGTTGACTTTAGTGACTGGTCGACATTTCCCAAACGAAATTCCTGGCTGCGCCAGTGCTCCTGTGTTAACAAAACGGCGTCACAACCATGCTCTGACCGTTCGTTCGAAATGCAATCCGTCGCTTTTTTGTGTTTCACATAAAAATCGAAGATTGACTGCGGTCTGCGTCCGTTAATTTTGCTGGCAAACTTTAAATGCACGTGTAATAGCTTACTGTAATAGTCTAATATCCAGCATACGTCACAATCAGCTGTGACAAAAGAGTTGTCGACGGATTGCCTCATATCGCAAACCATGAGAAAATTTGAACATGGTGAAGGACTTAGTCAGAACTGGTTTCGATATGTTGATTTCGAAATTGTACAAAAACATGGTTAATAAAGTTACTTTCTTCGGTTTTAAGGAGGGCGATTGTCCCAATCGCCCCCTCCCTTGGAATCGCCCCTGTCTTCAGCAGAGACATTAGGAAGGGTGGTCTGTCTGGTCTAAAAGGCGGTGTTTGTATACGTGCTTTCAAAATTAAGTTAGCTGGCGTAACCCTTTTCTTGCGACATGAAGTTTCTTCTTAGCAATCGAGGTTTTAAGCAGCTGACAAATGTCATCACTACATTAACTGACCTCTTCTTAATTTTTCAGCTTCTATTAGAACCTTGAAAAAATAAAGAAGTCTGTGACCAAACACATTTATGAAATTGGCTAACAAAGGTGAAGGAATCTTCAAAAAGACCAGCAAAAGGAAAAGGAAGCTTCTAAACTCAACCATAAAAGACGAATAAAGTTTATGATTTCACGAGTGGGTTGACCATTCACAAGTTGTTTTTGTTGATTTTGCCCACCTCCATTTTCAACAACTTAATTTTTGGAAAGGCAAATAAGCCATTGCCCCTCGACCTTGTTAAAGACAGCGTTGCTGTTTCACATGAAAGCTTTCCCAACAAATATTTTTGTTTACAAGATGTGGAAGTACGCAGAAAATACGGCTGTTTTCAGTAATGCTTATGTAGCACCACATAAAACACATGTGGTGGGATTGCAGTTTTGAGCGAAGTCAGTGCAACTCATAATTTTTGAAAGATTTGAATCGGAGAAACTTCCTTACAACATCAGAAGCAGTTGGAGAAAAAAAGGTTTTGTGAAAACTCATTGCTCGCACAACTTCAAAGTTTTAGCAACGCGATAAGCTAGCTAAGTTTTGCCGGTCCAGCAGTGGTCGCTATCCAAGCCTACAGCACGCAAGCAATCTCGCAAAGGAAACAGTACACAAGCTGCTAATACCGGTACTAATAGGGTTCTGCTATCCATAGCCTAACGTTGCCATGTTCAAGCAAATCAAAATGATTTCAGGCAAAATGATTGGTTTGCTGCGAACAAATCTTGACTATGACAAAAACTGGCAGACGCCTGAATTTCCACCAAGGGCGTACTTGGCGCCCGGGGCAAGAAACAAGTTTTTGCTCCTGCATGTTCGAATCTAAGGTCTTTCGGGAGCAAATGTACTGTATTAAAGGAAGTACTTGCGACATTGTTGGGACATTTCGCCGCCATCCAGTGATGCGGCGCCCGGGGCATTGTGCCCCACTTGCCCCCTGATTTCTACTGACCAGGCAGCAGTCGCATATCACCGGTGGAAGGAAAAAAACATTTGAACATTTGTTGAAAAACTTTTTGAACATTTGTTGAAAAAAAAACATTTGAACATTTGTTGAAAAAAAACATTTGTTGAAAAACAAAAACGAGGATTTTGCAAAACTACCGTGAAGTTGCTAAAAACAGTGAACTTCGGTTAATCAAAGCTTGTGAAAAAAACACTTTCCAACCACATTGGAAAATCTTAAGATCCACAATCGTGGGTCTGTAACACTTGCATAAGCACTTAAATAAGAAACTCACTACACGCCATCTACAGTACATTCAGTGAATATTATCTTGAAGATATTGCATCCTCCCTAACCTTGTAATCGATGCTGCATGATACTGCCTGAAAGAGGGGTAGCGAGTAGATCAGGAAATTCACCACGAGCTTGATGCGCCGACTTTTCTACATCGGTTCTGTTGGAAATGTATAACCAAAGGGTAGGACTGAAATAATGTTAGTCCTTCACTTTGCTCATTGCGATTTTGAAGTTACACCGACACGTTTTTGTTGGACATCGTCTTCAAATTGATATTTCCGATCCATTGTCCTGAGAAGCTTTCTGTCTCATGGTTGTTGTTATTTACACTCCAGGCTTGAACTCGGTTGACATCAATTAAAATTTTTCTCGTAACGGCAAGGTGACAGGGTCACTAGGTCACGGTTGATTAGCAATTAAAGTCACGAGGACAGTGACGGGTGAGATTGCTGTTAGCAAACTGCAGAAACATCGTCCTAGTAGAAAACATACAAAACGAAACAAGTTATCAAGCACTTCTGTAGTCAACTGAGTTCGACTTGAAGTCTCTATGCTTTTAAGCAAGTTGGCATTAAGTATCAAAACTTGTAACTGTAGTCGTCAGAGTTTGATTTTATTTATTCCCTCCATTAATTTTCAATTTTCCTGCGTTTATGAATGTACACAGACGAAAATGGAAATTAGCTAAACGGAAAGCTTTGATTTTAATGTGAACTTTTCGCCTTGCCCTCTACAGCACGAAAAACATCTCGCAAAAGAGTAAGAATGTATAGCAACAAAGGGGAGAAAACTGCAGAAAATCTAAAATCTTTGCAAGCTTCTACTCCATAACTAAACACCATTGACTTCATACACATGTTAGTCTTTTTCACGTCTCCTCATGTCACTGATTCTCTGGGTTCACTACCGAAAGGATTAAAAGCCTGGCAACTACTGGACCAGGCTCAACACCTGTACTGTACCTCCTGTCAGAGGGCAAGACGTCTAGCGTGGTGACCTTAAACGTGATAGGGGCATCTACAAAATAGCAACCACTTATAAATTTTGGGTATAGACTTACACCTGCAGGACAGACTTACAGTATATCGTGCTCCGTTAAAAGCGTATAGTAGCCTTTTTCACCAATGGAAGGCTTTTGGTATTATTGTAGGGTTGCGGAGTTTCTCAAATTATGTGACGTTGTCCGAAGTGGAAATGGCGGTCGATGTCATTTGTGACATTTGTTTTTTGAACAGCTGATCAAAAACAGTACGCGGTTTCACAAAATCGCGTATTAACAGAATGACCACCTTAAATCCGCGTTTACCGCACTTGTCGTTGTCAAGCCATGCATGGCCGATGGGATATGCATTTGTTCTTCGAGGGGCCTTTCCCTTGGGCGAAAAATTTCTAATGCCAAAGCTCCGAATAGTTTAATTCTGCAGCTTGCGTTCGCAAATAACCATGCTGAGTAAACACGTGATCAAACGGCGTAGTACAACGCTTTGTGCGCTAAAAACAACGCATTATGAATACAAGATCAGCCTATTTTGCCTAGTTTCATCTAGTAGCGGCATTAAGAAAAAATATTGCTGCCAGTAAGAGGGGACGGATGTTTGCGCTTTTACAACTAACCTTGGTAAAAAATATAGGTTTGTGAAGTTTGTTAAAAGCTGAGCACAACTTTTTGAAGCTTTGCAAAGCTTTTTCTTCACACCTGTTTTGAAAAGTTGAAATTCCGATTGTTCTCTAGGACTTACAAGCCGGAACTGCGGTGAAAGCGTCTTTGCAGATATCATGCTAGATTATGAAAGCGTATTTTGCATAATCATGGTGGAATAGAATATATTTACATAATTATGGTGTTACAATTGCTGGACGCGGTCTCAGTGAAGGCGGGACACGGGCGTACACTTATCTTTTCGCAGAGGTGCCCTTTCTCACAAACAAATTCGATATAAGTCCGTGCTCTGTCGATACCTACTTCAGAAAAATCAGTCGCTGCAGCTTGCGCACCTCCGAAATTAAAATGGTTTAGTACTTTATGATGTTGAGGTTGTTTCCAGCTGTATAAACAAGTGAGAAACATGGGCAAAACCAAGTAAAACTTGGCAACTCGTAACCAAATCGGGATACGTTTTTTTCTGTAGAAAGTTCCATACTTCGGCAAAATTCGCTGGGCAAAGGTGTAAAGATTACAATATTTTACTCGAGGAAAACAGGGAAAGCGGTTCAACAATATTTTTTGCCCTTCTGCCGCAACGAACTATTGTGGAAAACATACAAATGCAACAATCATGCCCAACATTTCAGCAGTGAATACTGTGCCTGAAGTGGCCATCAGTTGTGTACCATGTGGTTATGAGCATTAGCGCTAAAATACTAACAGTTTATCAATCACAATTGCTTGGGTAAGGGCTTCTTACCCTTCAATGGCTTCGATGCCCCTGAATGCTGCTGTGGGGCAACGTCAAAAAGTGTAAAAAACTGGGTAATTAATTGGGCTTCCCATTTCTGAATTTAGCTTCACCTAACGCCAAGCATGGTCCCCCCCGTTGAAAAATGCATTTGTCTACTGGAGTGGACCTTTGCGTAAATTTAGCCATGAATTAAGTCAATTTTTCGCATCAAAAATTGACTTGCTGCCCAACGGCAATGTGTCAAATCGCCTGTTCAACAAACTCAAATTTTAAACAAATACGTAAAACATGAGTCAGATGAAATCTCCACGTTAATCATAATTCGTATCATTTCCGGGTTCCTAATCCGGAATCCGCGGAATTTCTGTTTGTTAGAAAAATTTCCCCGAAACGGAAAACGAATACAGATTGCGTCTTCGACCTCATGCTGCAATTTATGCCAGACGAGTATCCACTGACAAAACTAAGATTTCGACAATATCAAAACACAAGCAGATCTTTTGACATCGAAAGCTGAAACCTTAAAGCAATGAATTTCATGCGCCACAAAACGTTAGCCGAACAATTAAGGCATGTGGATCTCCGGTGCCTTAACCAATCCTGGCTACGCCTTCTTTCCAGCCACACGCACGCACGAAAAACAATATACCACAAAGTAGATATGTATTTCGGAACGAAAGCACAGCACCGATGGCAACGCGCAGAAAGAGTGACAATTTAAAGAAACCACACACACCGACGCAAGAAACCGGAACGTCAGACCCACAGGTGAAAACTGTACGACATCATCTTCTCGCAGAAGATTCGAGACTCAACGTTTTCCGCTTCGGTTGAGCGCCCACGCGTAACGCGGTATCATACTTTGCAAATGCAGTGCTTCGTCCAAACACGATTGGGCTCGAGCAGGCGACAGCGCCTTGTGAAACCGATTCGGAGGGCACGCGAACAATACACGGACGTTGTTGTTCCCTGTATCGCAAGGCAAATGCCAGAAGTACGCATCGCATTACCGTGCGCGTGAAAGGATTTTATCAGCAATTTTATTATCAGCAGGGACGTTTCGTCTGATTCGGAAGTCACACTCTGAAGTAGCGACGCATAGAAAGGCGACTTCCGGCAACGGTTTAAGCGCTTATGCAAAAAGGGGTCTCGCGTCGGAGTCCAAACTTTACTCCTGCGAAACGCAACGGAATGAGCAACCAGAAAACGAGCGGCATGGTCACCGTTTCGATCAGAAATGATTGAATCAATCAAGCTCCGACAAAAAAAAACATTTTTTCACTTTTGCGGGGGAAACGCAGCGTACACGAAAGAATATGCATGACGGCACAGTCTGAAAGATCCAGCACAAGCAAGCCATTTCTTCATTCATCACTTAGTTAGTTTCGCTGAAAGCAAGAATATGACGAGGCAGAAAATAGATTTTTCAGCGAGCGAGCGAACGGACAAGGTGATACGGCTTCGATAGTCAGCGACGCATGCGGAATAGGAACTGGACAGGAATGACCTTGAAGACGACACACAGTACAGGGCAGTGGACAGCCTGACAGGTTTTCGTATCTGCCGATTATTATTGGAGATAGCAACTCTGAATGATTGCCGAGCAATTCTTGAAATTTCGAATCGTAACAAGTGTAAAAAGCGAAGAGCATCCAACATGCGGACAGACTGACATGGCTATTCGGTCAAACGGATGCGAACAGAACAGAATGGAAAACTTTTGCCCTGTTTTTTGGAGTGTTTTATGACTATGTGAGAGCTTTACAATCAAGTAGTACGGCGATTCCACAGTCGAGCGCGGATCCCATACACTTGGTGCAGAATGAGGTGTAACGTCAGTTGTTCATTCTGGTGATCATCTGGCGACCGAGACCGTAGGGCGTCATGCCTTTCTGAGACGCGACTTGATTCGTGCCCATCTGCAGAAAGACGCTGATTGTAAACAGTCGAAGCGGTGTTGACATGTAAACTTTGCGGTGGCAAACACAGAAAAACAGCGGAAGACGCGGCCGCGGATGACAATGATGCAGCGACTTGTGCCGCTGCAAAGCTAGACACTACAGCGCAGTCAAAGCACCGCGTTGACCTTAGAAGGCGGCGATGGCAGATTTATCAAAACTGCTGCTGAGATTCTAGCATGCGAAAACGGTTTTCACCCTATCTGTCTAAGTGAGCTTACAGTGATGAGCCGACATGTTTCCAAGTGATTACAAGACGCCACAATCGTCGTCGAAATGTATACAACTGTGCGCTTCGATAGCTTGACATCGTGAAATCTGACTAGCAGTGTGACCGTTTCTAAAGTGAAAATCGTGTTGTTTATTGTAGGGGCAGGACAATAAGGACAGAAACACAAGTAGAAGGTGCGTAACACAGCCATTCGTTATCACAGAAAGTTGTTTATTATCCACTGTCACAGATAAACTCATGACTTACAGTAATTTCATTCGGCTTACGGCACATGTGTTTGAAGTACAGTAAAATGTCAAGCGCGGCGTTTCTACACTCAAAACTATTAATCCTACCACATGAAGTTAGACGACGTTCAACTAACGTTGACAAAAACCGTTGGATGGACAAAAAAACATACGCATAACGTGGATAAGAAACCGCCTCATTTGTGTCTGAAGGAAGCTTTTGATAGTTCAGAGTCACTTCACTTCACTTCACTAATCTGCTTACTGCGGACGGCCATTGATGCTCTATGCGAAATTGTACCTGCTGGCGAGGCGGTGCAGCAGGAAGTCCACACTACCAACGTATGCTGCGATTTACATGTTGAGCGATCACAAACTGATCTGCGCATGGCCGTTTGCCCGCAACGCACACACACGCGGGAAAGCGTTTCAAAAAAGTAAGCACAGATCCGAGCGGTGCTTGATCACAGCAACAAGTTCTTGTGCGACATCGAACCAGTCATGGTCGCCTTTAAACATTTATAAGAATCTTCGAGACGCAGGCACGACGCGCGAAACCGATAACAGTTGCATTTTTTCTCCATAATAGGATCATGTCAAAAACCATGTAAACATGAACGTGTCGGTGGTTTTGTAGAGCATAAAACAAAGATATGCTGTACTTTTGTCGTGTGACGCTGTTTGCAGCAGAATCAAACGAACCAACGCAACGCTGACAGTTGTTGCGTTCTTCATGAAGAGCAAGAAACGTTTGATTTTCATCAAAAATTTAAGCGAAAAGTACCGCTTGTTTGCTTACACGGGTGCAGTAGCGTAGCCAGCCCAAAATTTTACGAGGGGCCGAATATTTTTGACTTCAAGAGAGCAACTGTATTTTGTTCGGGACAGCGACTCTCAAAGCACAAAACGGCCAAGAAATGCTAGGAATTTGGGGGTACTTAGCCCCATTGGCCTCCCCTGGCTACGCCTATGCACGGGCTGTAGACCGAATAGCTGCAGCCGGATGAATAGCAATCGAGTGAACAACCGAATGGAAAAAACTGCACTGCCCACACAACTGGAATGTTGAATTTCGAGGAGGGCTTTGAAAGAAAAAAATGCAAGAGCGTTGAAGTTTCCTCGGTAAACTTGCTGCACATGCAAGATCAAAGGACAAGCTGGGCATGGTCCGCGGCCCGTCGTACGGCGGAGGTGTGTTGATTCATGCCAGCGAGCGAGGACAAAGCAGCGTTCACGGAAATTTCGACCAGGCAACCACTTGAAAAAAATCTTCGTGCGCATCAGGCGGCGGCCTCGCAAACCGCCGACAAGGCGAAGCACGCTTGGCTTTCTGCAGTTTTTGCGCATGACTTGATATCGCGTTCAGTCGCCTCAAGGAACAAACTACTTCGGAGCTTTATCGGCACGCCCTTGTCGCATGCACCTGTCCATCTTTAGTCATGCGGCATTTGACCATGAATTGCGCCGAAAAACCCAGCCAAGCCACCTACACCGAGCGGCACGGTGTTCAGTATCTTTTGTGATCGCTGAGTGTTGCAGAAAATCTGGGGGTTTTGTGTATCGACGTTCGGATTTATGGTGACGAATTTAAATATGAGCATTAAAATGAACACAAGGTAGCAACACTTAAGGGGACTATATAATTGTACAGAAATGTGACCACAAGAACCAGAGCTGTTCACTATATGGTAGCAACGGATTGTGATTGTGCCGTACACCTAATGTTGTGGCCGCATCCGGGCCGGATTGCAAAAATGGGCAACCGGCTTCAATACAGAATATGCAACACCTTGTTTCTTTATTAAGAACAACTTAGGTTTGTGAGGTCATATACCTAAATTGACCATTGTTTGTATTTACGCGATTCATGAACATCATATCTCTGCTTCCATTATATTTCCATTTGTTTGTACTGAATAGCGCAACAAGGAGAATAAGCGTGCTTTCTCCTGCTGCTTTCGCGGCACGCGCAACTAAGCAATGATTTTTGATAATACTGCTGCAGTGGGACCGCACCCACACATGCTCAGGTTTCGATATTTTGTACAGCATCAAAGAGTTCGTGTCCATAAATAAAATCTTATGCATTTTTACATCGGACCAACACTTTATGATGACTGTTGATCAGGGATCAGACTGGGTCAGCAAAAACTTCCAGCTTAAATCAGGAATTACGGTAAGCCAGAACCACGCAGCTTTGACAAGAAAAAACTATGGATCTGTGCTGCCACCTTACGGCTGTTTACTGCGCTGCGCCACTGACGGAAGGGCAATTACTACTGCACCTCGGCATCAGTCGTTTGCTTTATGTTTGTGGAAAACCACTTCTAGTTTTTCTGAATTCCTCTTGCTGGTACGACAGCATGGCTTAGCACAGGGTCTCCAAACTACGGCTCGCGAAGTCATTTCATCCGGCCGAAAAGACATTTTTATTAATATATTTACGAAAAATTTGTTGATTTGGTAGAATTTAACATATCCCAAAACAATCACATCATGTAAGATATCCAGCCTTCGAACTGTTGTGTAACAGCTTATGAGGCCCTCTGACAAAAAGTTACGAGGCCCCTGGCTTAGAAGATTAGCTAAAGTAACACTTGCACTTAGTCTCATCGTGCACTGTAGACAACGAGACGAGCTTTAGCTTCTCAGCAAGCTGTTTGAGGAATCTCCTGCCTGGTCCTTCCACCTTCTTGCGATGATTCAAGATTGTACTCTCATTTTGCAATAATAGTTAAGTCACAGCAGTAATCCACACAAACAAATCATATCGCAATTTATTTGCACAAGAAAAACTAGTTTGGTGTTTAACACAACTTCAGTCCTTTTTACTGGCTGCGCAGGACTGAAGAAGATGTGTTAGACACGAAGCTAGTTTTCTTGTGCAAATAAATCGCGATATGATTCGCTTGTGTGGGTTACTGCTGTGACTTAACCAGTTTTGTTTTAAGGAAAATGTTAGGTACCCGATATGGGTCTGTAGGGACCCGATTTCTCTGATTCTGGGGGCAGTGACGTAAATGACAGCTACGGCCGTCGCTTCCTGTCCCTGTATTCCTGATGAAGTATTCTGTGCTTGGTCGGGATGCATAAATAAACTGAACTGAACTAGGGACCCGATTTTCTCTGATTTTAGGGACCCGACGATATTTTCTCTGATTCTAGGAACCCGATTTGAAATTCTAGGGAGCCGAATCGGGTCCCTAAAATGCCTTAAAATACCCTGACTTAACTATTATTGTGTACTGCAAATATACGCTTCATGCAAGCCAGCTTGATAATTTCCCACCATATAAGCCTTGCAAACTAACATGGTAAAATACGTTTTTTGATCCCAGTTAAACACAAAGTGAAGTTTCTTTTCTGAGCAACTTACAATCTTTCTTACAGTTTGCATTTAAAAATAGTCAATAATTGATAAAATGAGAAGAAACTGCATGCACGTTTGTGGATTTCTGCATACTTTTTTTTACCTACGTTATTCAAAAAAGGCAAACGTTTAAAAAAAGCCAAGTCGCACCGTAGTTTAAACTGCAACACGGATTAACGATCCACTTGGATCAGGGTAAGTTGTCCTAAACATTGTTAATAGAGTGTACAAGTTAAAAATCCTACTGCGTAGAAAGTAGACATGGCAATTTTCTTATGCTGCATGCAGTGGAGGATCAATACCAGGCGTTTGGGTGGCAGTCATAAAGGGAGGTGCCAAAAAGGTCTTTACTTGTTTAAATACCAAAATTCTGTATGATAATCGTTGGAATTCACACAAAGGTCATTACCTTTAGTAGGCCAAGAAGTGGCTATCTTTTTGAACAACGCGATCTTTCAGGAAATCACATCAGCACAGTTGACAAGCGCCTTATACCATTAATTCACAAAACTTTTGAAGCGGTACACAAAAGATGGAACCCATTTTTCACAAGCTGTGTAGCAAATAAGAACACTGTTGGTGACCCAAACAATCTTTCTTCTTCAAAATGCATTTGAAAGATATGCCCTGCAGCATGATGCGGGGTGGTAGCGTTCGAAACTGTTTTGGCTATCCGTAGCGAGATCAGAAAAAAGCATGTCTGAAACGTATTCCCAACCTGGTTAAAAGTAGAATGGTTCTTCTTGCACTAACAAGTGACAACTCAAGTCCCACGATAGGAGTCGAGTAACGAGGTAACTGACAACCACGTTTCCAGACAAAGCTTTTGCACCTGCAGTTACGTGTGCATGGAAAGCATTTACATAGCTGAAGCGACAAATCAAAATGAAAAAAGTGAACAAGACACATTTCCCATTACATTACTCCCACTTTAGGTCGCTCTGCTGGCTGAAATGAAAAATCTTATAATCACATGATAAATTGACACTTGGCCCAGCACTTAAAAATACTTGTAACGCCACTAACAAAGTTGGGCACTATAATCTTAGGCCAACATTATATATCAGCACAAATATATACGATAACAGAAAGACCTGTGTTATTTTGGTATACACTGTACATTGAAAACTCACCGATTCAAAGCAAACCAGGAAAGCGCCGGGTTTTCCTAATAATCGTAGTACCAGACACTGTAGCTTACAAATTTTTGAAAGGGTAAGTCACGTTCAATAGTTTTTAGTTGTTTCAAATTTTCAGCTGCACGACCTGAGCAACGCGACGCTTGTCCCTGCAAAATCTGTCCAGTGTATAGCCAGTTGCATGCACAAGCTATGAGTTTGCTAGAATCTTGCGTCAGTTTCGTTGAGTTTGCCATATTGCATTCCTATTTTCACGACTGGTTTTCCTTTCAATGCTGCCATCAGGCATCAAGAAATAAACTTGTAACACAAAGAGACCAATTTTGCAGGCCAGCGGCAAATCGAGAACCGTGCTGTGTTAGAGAAAAGGGATTGCGTTTGTGATTACCTGACAAGGTTGGAAAGAAATAATAGAACAATAATATTATCATGAAAGAATAAGACTGTTGATACCATCCGATAATGGAGGCAGAATAAAAAGTCCGCCACGTAAATTATGCAGTTCAACGAAGTTTAAAAGGATTTTTTTGAGAGCAATGGTCCCTAACGTGGAGCGTATGCGCCCGACAGGGAGGCAATTGGGCGGACTGATGAGGTCTGGGTCCAAATTTTCGAATTTTTTAATTCATTCTTTTCATGTATGCTATGTTCTTTGGGCTTGTTTAAATTAAAGTATTGGTGTTTTAAGCTTCTTGGTTGAAACGGAGTTCACGTTTTACATAAGATTTATATATGACCATATGGAGGTTAATCAGAATTTCAGAGATGATTAGTTAGGACATGGGCAAAAAAAGGCTACGAACCACTCTAGAGTATTTTCAAATCTATTTCTACTTCGACAGGCTTCAAGAAGGGGCGGGGCGCATTGATGTAAAAGGGGCGCCACATACGTTTGGTGGGCAGCTGGCCCAAAGTACCCCCTGGAAACGCCAATGGCTGCTTAGTAACACGAAGGGCAAATTTTGCACGCGATATTCAGATGCCTTATTTTGACAACCCAGCGCTAATAACAAAACACGGCTATAAACGATCTGTAAGTTAAACAGTATGAAAAACTTTCTAAAGGCCACACACGAAGTGCTGCTGACTAAAGTTTCGATTGGTATAAGGGACAGTGTCAAGCACGGTAGGCCATTTTCTTAACATTCCGCTTTTGGCTTGCCGGTATCAGACTTGATAGCAATAACACAGTGCAACCACCGCCACCACCTTTCACTAATCAGTCACAACTTGAGCAGAACTGAATGATAAATCTGCAGTGCCCGGGCCCACAACCAGGGGTGAAACTAGGCTTTTCCCCCCATGAAATTCAAGAACATTGTGAAAACGCTTATTAGTTTTAGTAGCAAGTTCATCATTTTGCGCCCCTCGAAAATTTCATCTGGTTGCGGTCCTGGCAGTGCTAACTGCAATTCACATTCCCTACATCGTCTACGAAAAACAACTGCATTGCACGTGTTTCGTCAATGTCTCTTCGACTTCGCGTAACTGGCTCAACAAGTCATGCGCTCCACGTGTGCGTCACTAGCCAGCCATGGGCAGTGCAACGGGGCAGACAATCGTGTGCAGTCGGTGGTCATGCGTAACGGCTGCAACACAGACCTACATGCTATTTGTTCTCGGCGTTTCTCAAAGTCTTTTTTTGCATATCGTCCCCCTGATATTTCAACAATCCCCTTTTTTTTATGAAGAAACTTGTGACAACTAATTTTTTTCAATATAAAGCTAAATTTGTTTGTTGCGACTGGTTTTGCTGAGAATAAGACATGAAAAGTGATTAAACCTTTGCCAGCACTCGTTTAAGATTATTATGTAATTAGAAACGTTTTGCTGTTTCGTGGGCGCTGAAGATCCTCAACTCGATACTTTTCCTGCAAACATTTTAACTTTCTGGAGGATTATTTTGCAAAAAAGTCGTCTGCAACAGACAACCTCGCACAAACTACGCTGACGCTTATGAAATAACTTGAGGCTTATTGGTTCCCTGGGCAACGTGATGAGAATCAAATGCAAGGGCGAACTAGTTTTTGACTTAGCCTAACTTTTATAGCAGTGGTTCTTAACCGGGGGGCGCCAATAAATTTCAAGGGGAGCGCGAACCCTTATGCGCTCTGCAGTACGGAAAGTTTGATCAATAAATTAACCAATAAATGCATTTGTTTATTGTCAGGGAGGCTTGAAACAACGAACAATTACTTAAAGGCGTGGTAGAGAAGGTTAAGAACCACTGTTTTACAGGTAGTAATATTGGACGTGTCGCACTTTAAAAACAAAATACGTATCACGCTGATTCTTACAAACAACAAGACCAAGAAACAATCCCCGTAGCTTTCAAGCGTGACCAGAAAGCGCATCACTTCGAAATTGCCGTAATGATTTCTTGATCTATAGGTTTTGAAAAATAATCCCTGAAAATCAGCAAGGCGTGCACACCCATTTCTTAGCAGCAAGCTTGCTTGACAGGTGGAATCCTTACGCAAGGCAGTGCACAACACGTTTCAAAGACGCGCATTAAGGTGAGATTTTACTGCTGTAATTCAATCGTGAGCTGCTTTCACCGAGTTGTCAATATCCAAGGTTTTGCAAAGCCTGAACGACGGGACCACATTACAGATAGACTTTAGTTGCCCCAAGCATTAACAGAGGCGCCGAGCGTGCACATACAGTACAGCGAGCCACCAGCTTTTCAGGCCCGTAGGCAGGTTTTGAAATTTTGGTTAAATAAATTTAGAGGCGCAAGATGTATGTTTTTATATGTTTAAAATTTAATAAAAAAGAAATAATTATAATAAAGAAATGTTCTGGGCACAACAAAATTTGGGAGGCACAAAAAAAATTAGAGGCACTTCCTCCTAGGAGCCTGGACCTACAACCAATTTAGATCTCGTAAGGGGTCATCTTAAGTTAAGCGATCGGGTAACAGCTTATGACACTTGATAACCACTCTTCCGTCTAGTGAAATGAGCTTGAACTTACATTTGAGGAGTCAAAAGCCTTCGGAGTATCCCTTGCCGAGGAAAACTCAGCCCAACAAATTTTCATTTGCGCTCGGCTGAACACAAAGTTAAGCAAGTAACGTGCCAAGTGTGCCAAGACGTGTGGAAGGTGCCAGACACAGATTTTTGTATAACAGAACCATGACACACACCACCAAGCTATGTAACATTGTGCTAAGACATCAAGTTGTGCTGAGCAGAATTGTGTTTGATAATAATAATAGCACGGCACATTCCTCCACACTATCTACAATTGTACGAGAGGAAACTAAGTCGACTTGCAAGAGGCCTTATCCAGAACACTCTAAATTTAATTTTTTGGGGAAAAATGTCAAAGATGTTGTAGCTGCGCGGAATATTGCAAAGAGCTCCACTCATTAAGACCATCGTGTTCGATAAAGTGACTGTCTGAAGGTTGGGTGCGGAATACAGGTAGGATTTAAAAATTTATGCGCAGTGGAGCAGGAGCTGGGGGTGCAAACGCACCCCAAAAGTTTTGATTTGTCGAAAATTCGGGCAAAACTGCAGGCACATGAACTTCGACATTTTTAACAATATCAGTGAAACTACAGCTTTTTGTTGTTGAGTGTATAAACAGAACGTTATTATGTCACAGAAAACACTTCAAAAATAAAAATCACCAGTGTTTATGGTTAACAACCGCTCCCAGAACTCGTTTACTTTTTCGGTTAATTTTTTTTTCGTTTGGAAGGCTTTTTGGCAGTTGGGGTTTTGTCTGTCTGCACCCCCCCCCCCCCCGATTGAGCACGCCTGATACCAATTGGAAACTTCTCATGCAAATACTTTCTAAGGCGGCGGGTAATGAACGGGACTGGATCTGCAGCTGTATTAATTAACAGAGGGTTCAATGACCCTGGACAAGATCAAGGGCGCACCCCAGCTTATCTGAGCACGCAAAACTCCTTCCCACACCAGCACAAACGCACCGCTGCTTCATGTTCGCGTGCCGAGTTGCTTCATACTGTCATTAAATAGAACGGGCTACGCAACGGATTTCGAAGTGGTCACAGGAAGACAGTTGTCGTGTGCAGAAACGGTGATCACGTTACGTGACCGTCAGTTTCATCGGGTCGTGGCGGTCACGTCACAAGAGACGAACAACAGCCACTTGATCGGCGGGCGTGTTGCAACTGCGCAACAGGTGTTGTGGAGTTAAGGGAGAGTCACGAATCACTTTGTTGCCAATTTAGTATAAATACAATCATCTGCCTGAGAGAAACCGCAATTTAGCGCAATGACCACTTATCCAACGCCTACCACGTAACATGATCGAACACTTTCGAGCCGCCTCCAGCAGGTCTTGATTCCAGTAAACCAACGAGCTTTCAAGTAGCAACTGTAGCACTAACGTGCTGAAGTTTAAGCAAACCAACTTGTGCCGCTCAAACAATTCGTTTAAACTGTCCTGGTTAACATAAAGTTCGTAGCCAAGGTTTACAAGTAGCAACAGCAGCTAACGGTCAGCCGCCACGAGCGGCAGGTCAGCTTTACGCTGAGGCAAACGTAGAATGCTTTTGACTCTCAGAGGGTACGTCACCACGTCGAAAAGCTGCTTTTGTGAGCATACGCAATGCTGAAGTTCACACGGCAGCTTAAGGTTTGTTTACATCGCAAACTGACCACCTAGTTGTCAGATTAGAAGTTGGAACGGATTTGAAAGAGCAGCGCGGCAGACGTTTACCTTTCCCATTCTCCAAGAGGCACGTTTTAACCTTTGTGGCCTCAGTCGTCAGTGAACCACAGGGTTGACGCCTGCGCGACAACCGCTGCCGCGAAGTAATCGTTAAGCTGCTTGCCCCTTGTGAAACCCATAGAAAATCTCGGATCGCTTCGCATTTTGTTCCACACGACGAATGATTCGATGCGCGACGCATTCACACTCGCTTCAACAGGGAACTGTATGGAAAGATTTGCTGCGCAGGCGACGAATACAGAAACAATTGGCGTTGTAAGCGCGTGTGGCTCACGGGGTTGTCAGAGTTCAATTTTTTGTCCTGGAAATGTTGTGCAGGAGTTCGCGACTTTTCTGTGCGCTACCATGCAAGGGAGTTGGAAGGATTTTTTCCAGGGGAGCCAAGAGTGGTGAAATTTCATTTTACCAATTCGAAGCTTGGAGGAAAACATTTTACTAAAACTTTTACAGGAAAATATCACATTTTAATATCCAGGGGGTATGACCCCGCGCCCCTCTCCGATGCTGCTATGGCGGACGTATTGGGAAATATCCGAAAAATCCCTTGAAAATTCCTAAATCGCAGCGAAAGCTTACTTTTTCGAACTTCTTCGAAAAACTTCTTACAAAATGAGATGTTTTTAGTTTTTTGTCGTCATTCTGACACTTGTGCTCTCCATCGCTGCTAGTGCCCATAAGCGCTGCAGTCAGTTCACTTTAATTCGTTTATTTGCACTAGGGGCCATGCAGGAGCAGACAATATACAGTATCAGGGTCTACCAGAAGCGCAGCCTCAATACTTGTCAAGCAAGCTGTTTTTTCGACGTCTCCTACAACGCCACAACCGGAGTTAGCGTCCATCTGCCCCCTACGTGGCGCCACTGCAGAGAAGGTGCTGCACACCTAAGCTCTGGAACAGTATCTGGTACACAAGCAGCGTAAACGCGCAGTGTACCAGCGGAGAAGTGCTCTCATAAGCCCCTTCTAACGATGAGCAATGAGCGTCTAGTTCTCCGCAAATATTTTTTCTGATAATCGACGCCAATGTCGACATTGCACTCAAATCACATTCCACTTCTCATTGTGAATTAGAAGTTTAACTTCAGTTTTATTTATAATTCCCAATTACTGCTTCACGAAAGATCGACGACGGGATCTACATCGATTCAAGTTTTGCACGGGCCAGGTCTTTACCGCGTATACTGCCTTGCCATGCGCCGCATCCCAGCTTGACCGCGAAGTCAACCGCTTCCTTACACTATTTGGCTTTCGGGCAACAGTTCGACTTGCGCCGTCTGAAGCTGACGCGTCTACATCAGAAAAGCTGTCCAAAGACAAAAGTTGAAAATTACCTGTAATCCAATTACGTTCCGGCCTTCCTTAGTGAGCCGCTCCTCAAATCTCCGTACGTTCTTCTCGGCGACCTTCACGCCAATTACCGGACCCGGGAAACCGTTCGCCTGAGCGGTCGAACCCAATTTGTAAAGGGTCACTTGGACTTGGGCAAGGTCCCGACTTTCGTAAAGGTCGACAGTCTGTTAAAAGAAAATTGCAACAGGTGTATGGATACACACCGCGCGGTCGCGTTTCTCTATGTTGGTATTGAGTGTCACAAAAACAACTACACAGCAGTTCATAATCACCCATTCACATAGACGCTGCCATGAGGGACGTTTAAGACACACTTGCTCAAGCGATCAAGGATGCTTGATTTTTTTGTGTAGTTGGACATCAATTTTCATGACGCAGATACGGTTGCTGTATGAGCGCAACTGAGTCACGAGTTCAGTTTCATGATGTCGCAACTATCCTTATCAGACGTATTTTTTTAAATCGGGTGGTTCACAACGATTAGTAAGAATCAGGGTGCTTCACATGCACAGAGGAAACCTAGCTTTCTAGGCGCACAGTCATTTCAAAATGGTTTTCACCGCAATAAACTTCACATTAAACGAAAATATGAATTTTGGCACATGATAAATAGTGCACGATAAGGACATTTACGAGAGGTCCCTGAAACAATTTGGTGTAAACTTTATTTAACTTATGGTGGCTGCATGGAGTATGCTGTTTTGATATTCATTTCACCGTACAATGAAGAAACACAGCCGGCTTTGTCAACCAAACAATGACTACGCCATTTGCCCCTTTCTCCGTTTGTTTTTTGTTATTTTTTGAAATTTGTGTGTTACTCCGAAGAAGATTTTACTGGGGGCAATACTGCAAAAATCGTTGTTGACAATGATTCGACCCGAGTTATGTGCATTTCGTCACTGTGATTTCATTAGTATCCTTGGGATCACATCCCGAAGTGCGATTTACTTGGTTCAATTAAAAAACAGCTACAGCGGATTTCTTGTCGCAATTGATTGGGCGTGTCGATGCATCAAGACAATGACAAGACAGTCCACTGATCACTTTCCCGCGGTTGATCTGAGACTTCAATCGCCCGAGAGTGCTTTGCCTTCGTTCAATCGTAACCTTTAATACGTGTAAGGCGGCTGAATGTTTTGAAGATTTCTGTTAGGAAACATATCCTGGTGGCAATCAGACAGCACTTCAATGGCGGTCGACGGTCGACGGTCGTTTAGCATCGTTCAATATCTGGCGCGACCGCAGCACTACTTTCCATATCTCTTGCCTATTTGCTGAACAAGCGATTTATCTTATCGATGTCAGCATGACTACAAAGTTTCCCGGATCAGGTACCAAAGCAAGATACATGTTCTCAAAACCTGTTTACCAAATTAAGTATTAATATACTGGATACATCCGAACTACCTGCGACGAAGCCTCAGCATTGTCACGTGGTTAGTTTTCCCTGTAATTTTGTCGTTTTGCTCTTCACGGTATTGTGAAAGCTACCACAACCGAAGCAGCTGAAGATTTCACTTCCTTTGCAAACATCGTTACATATTCTTTCGCTTTCTAAAAGTGCAAGCACTCCTTCAAAAGTTAACCCGGGTTAAATTGTTTAAATCTTTCTTTGAAGCATTCCTGATGGCGGTAGTGTGAGAGATGTGCTGTGCCACATGCACTGCTATTTTGCTAAACCTAGTTTGGAAAACTGGAGATATATGGCTTCAAAAATTCTGGAACTGGAAGGGAGAGCAGTCATGGTTTATAAGGTTCTCCATGAACAATCTCAAGAGGCGTCTCGAGCGGAGTCTGTTAGTAACACGCCGTACGCGAACGGCTTCATGTAGTAGGTGGTCAGGATCATGACTTTGGTTTAGACCAGTGGTTCTCAACCTAAAACTCTCAACACTTGTCGCCCCCTGCTTAGAAATAAAAATACCTAGCTCTGTTTTGGGTTTTGCAATATCGCGGCAGAGCTATTTAGTAAAGGCCTCTGCTCGTGGCCCCCGGAGAACCGCTCTGTGACCCACAAGGGAGGCCGAGGGCCCCGGTTGAGAAAACCTGGTTTAGACCTTGTGCTCTGACATATAACTGCAGACATGCCATGACTCTTCGATTAGTGGGGGGCAGGATACCAGAAAGGAAGGAGGTCAATAGGGGTAGATCTTGTGCAACCTGAGATTGTACGCATGGCTTTATTCAACTGGGAGTCCAATTTACGTGTATGAGCACTTCGGCACCAAGCTTGGGAGCAGTATTCTGCAGCAGCCTGCACCAAAACAGTTGCCGAGGTACAGAGCACGTTAAACGAGCACACCCAGCTCAGACCAGGGAGTCGTTTTACCGATGTAACTCGAGATGAACCTTTGTTTTTCAATTTCAGTGTACGATCTTTGAAAGTGGAAAGTGGGACTTCTGTTATGAGTGGTAGATACCCAGGAATGTCGGATTATTCTGGACTGGTAGGAGTTTTCGAGGACAGGATTCTACTTTTGAGTTGATACTCTGCACGATGGTTTCTGATGTGAGAAAACTAAGCAGACAGTTTTTTCTGTGGAGAGCTTTAAGCGCCCGCTGGCTAAGTATTCTTGCACGGTGGCCATGATTTTTGATAAGTCGTCGTCCACCCCGAGCAGCATCCAAGATGGCGAAACAACAGCAAACAACACAAGCTGAGTTGGTGTCTTGCTTATAAACAGTGTTACCTCTAAGATGCGCAACTGCGCAAATGCACAGTTCCACCAGACCATTTGCGCAGCGAAACCGCATTCTCGGGCACTTGCAAAATTCCCAATTTAATATCGTGTATGTAACCCTTGTAACGCCACTGTATGTGTGCTTACATGGTTGCGCAATCGCATGCACACTAAACCAAACATTTGCTCAGTGTGAACGTTTCTTAGAGGGAACACTGCTTATAAGCTTCATTCAACTTATTTTTCTCAATTTCTTTCCTACATTGCCTTTAATTTTTCCTTGACCTAAACTTCCTTAGAGATAAACTTTTGCTTTGGAAGTCTGTCTAACAGTCCTATTGACTGATATTGGTACGCTAAGGAACTTTAAAATTTTGATCCATTGAACTCAATACTGGCTGGACATGATGACATTGGCTAAAATGACAAAATATACTCATTCAACATATTTTAGCCAAAGACAGTGATCGGCAAAAACAGTAGTTACATTTGCCAAGCGTGTTAATTTGTACTCCTGTGGTTGTTCAGTATTGTGCAGAATTGGAAAGCTTTTGTACTGTATATTATTGCTTTAATGTTAGTCATGGGTTATTTTACTTTTAGATCATAAAGATCTCAGGTCAGAACAAAAACTAATTTAGCAAATAGCGATGCTTGTGCGGTGGCTTGCGTTGTCTAATTTACTGACGTCAATTGTATACAACACCAGCAATGCAAACAATGTGGCAATGGCTAAATGTACGTATGATTACTGACTGTATTTGCAGATAAAATCGCAGCCGTTTCTAGACATTATTTGTGAGCGACGTAGCAATTTTTGATGAAAACACGTTGGTCACACTGCTGCTGAACTACAGAGCACATTTTGCATTGGTTTGCTTGCTGCGGAAGTTCGATGGCTTGTTGAGATCCACAATGTAATCAAGATGTCGCCGTAATGAGACCGAGAAAATTGCGCTTCAGGATGAAGACAGAGGTCGCCCAAGGACCTGGTGGAGTGAATGCATTTTCGCCCTTGCTTGGTCCCGTCTTGGTGTGGCGCCACCAGAACTACGGGATTGCTGTTGACCGTGATGTATTTCAAGTCCTCCTGGGGCTGCTGCTCGCGACCCTCCCAGAGGAAAAGCGGGTATAAAAATGACGGATGAAGACACTAGTAACAGGAGTATAGAATTCCACGACGCAGTGAGTAAGCTGATGCTGCGCAATATGTCGTTAGAAGCGTTCCAAACAATTTGGGGAGGCACAAAAATGGGGGCAATGCCAAGAATGTCCCCGGTGGCTATGGGCCTGCTGCACTGTCACATTAGTCTATGAGAGAAACCGGTAGTTCAAGGTGAGGTGAAGCCTCTTGCAGCTGCAAAACTGCGCCTGTGCTTCTGCACTGGTAGAGAAGCTTGAAACACTGCTGTTTTACATTGACATACATCCTAACGTGGATGCCCGCATATTCGAAACGTTGTACCGAATTCGCAACAGAGTCAAAGTTGAAGGTTTTGGCAAAGTCGTTGGCAACATCCGAACTAACAATTTACATAAAATCATGTTGGATTTCATAACCGTTGGTTTTTGCGTCGTTATGTTTCGAATCAAGTTTTTTGTCGAATTCGTTTTTTTGACAGGGTTTTATTGATCGCTGCGAAGATTTACAATGATAAAATTTCCTAAAGCAACTCAGTGTCGTAGGGTTCTGGTAAAGTTTTCTGATGAACTGAAACGCTTAGGTAATGGAGGTTGCAGCTCTTACAAGCACTCTGGCACACACATTCCACGAATGGACAGCAGTGCTGCTGTTTATCTCGCAACGGCAAACAAGCTTCGTCAGAGAACACGCGTGACGTAACAAAGATATCGAAGCCGATTGCGATAAGAGGATATCTGGCTCAGGCAAGCAGTGTTGCCAGATGGTTGTCACCTAAATCTGCTAAATGATGTCACGAAAACTGCTAGATCCTGCTAAAAATCGTGTCACAACTTTTCATCTAAAATCTGCTATTTTTTAGGCATTTAAAATAAACTTGTAAAGCTATGCGTCAATTTTTTGGTCTTGCACTCGCGTCAATGGACAAGGGTACAAAATGCTGGTCTTTGCTACCACACTTTTCTTTCCGCTGACATTTTGAGCAACGAGACTGCAGCTTACCTCCTTTGTATGCATACTAATTTTTGACAATTTAGTCCAAATGTTCGCATGTGTTTACAGAACAATGCTCAGCGATCAACAGACTGAGCATGGCTTCAGCCTTGCAGGTTTAACTTTCTACTGTAAAACTGGTCTTTGTAACTCAAATTTTTGTGTTATTTGCATTCGGGAGCACACAAAACTTCTTTCGTCTGAGTGCTTTTTGTTTCCAGCATGCCTTTCAGGTTCACCATGTTTCGCTATGATTGCATTATATTATTGCAAACTTTGCAAAAGGCTTTTTCTTGAATCAGCAGGACAAGCACCGAGTCAACTTTTAAATGCTTTACCAAGCCTTGTTACCTGCTAAACCTGCCAAACGGTTTTTAAAATCCTGCTAGAAAAGCAGCTGACTACTAGATTGAAAATTTTGCTTGCTGCTAACAATGAGAAAAACCTGGTTGATCTAGCAGCGAATCAGTGAAAATGTAAACCAGTGGTTCCCAAAGTGGGCGGTACCGCATCCTTGGGCGCGGTGAGAAACTCTAGGGGGGTGGTGAAGCAGAAATGGGCAGTTGGGGGGCGATAGGAGAACCAGTTAATAATTACATATCTGTTGTCTTACTAACTTTGAGTGACCAAATGTCATAAAAAACAGTATGACCAACAAACATGTATGCACGTAATTTGTAAACAAAAACTTAGCGTTTTGGCAACAAAACAGAGGTGAAATGCTAGGAGATAAATTGATGAACTGCAGTTTCCATCACTAAAGGTAAGCTGCACAGTAAAACTGTCCCCTATAATGAAATGATTACATTGGAATTTTCGTCAGCTGTACTTTTGGCACGGGTAAACTGCTACTTAATAATGCCCATTTCGTTACAGTGACTATGACCGGTCAGGTTTGAGAATGCACGCTTGCACTTAGACTCAGCCTGTAACCAAAAGCGTGAGCTAATTTTGGATGGAGTGGGTTAATGATCACAAATATAATAATAACCTTGTACGAGTTCAATTCGAAAGTAGAAAGGCACTTCATATTTTTTTTACAGATATAAGTTACCTAAAGGGAATCGACAAGATTCTGGAACAGAGACGTGTGTTTCAGTTCAGAACGCACAGAAAGAAGCGCCAAGGAAATCCAGGGGGAGGGAGAGATGGTAAAGTCAGTGGACGACTGCAAGTGTCACGGCTAAGTTCAAAAACTTTTAAAATATGCAGATTAAGTTCAATCCTGCATTGCTCCGAACTCAAAATTTATTAAAAATGTGGCAGAGTATTAATGGATTGATTGATCAAAGGACACCAAAGGGTTTAGAAGTGTTCTGCTAAGTTTAGGCAATGTGGTGCACTCGATAATGATGAAGAGAGTTTGTACGCCTATTGCTGCACACAGAAGGTGACTGACAAAGGGTGTCATAGATACAGTATCTTGGCTGTCACAGTCCGCAGATACCTTCACGAAGTTCAATGAAGTTAATTTGCAACTGCAGGGGAATGATGTTAACCTCATTAAAGCCAAATCAGCAATCTTCACCCTCTTGTCCAAGTTTAATGCTGTTCAAACGAAATCGAGCCCTTTATGAACTCTAACAGTTTCCAAATCATTAACTCTTAACAGTTTCCAACTGCCCTAAATGAGTTAATTTACTAAATTAAGTTTTATAGTGAAATGCATCTTTGCACTCATTCTTGTTTTAATAATTTTCAAACATCCCAAATAGAGAATACGAAAAAATTGTGTTGATATGTGTCCGTGAGATGGTAGGGGGGCGATAGAAATTTGTTTGTCAGAAAAGGGGGCGCTAGCCAAGAAAAGATTGGGAAACACTGATGTAAACACTACAGCCAAGTCGATCCACTGAAGTGCAACTGCTTTCTTACAGAGTAAACACAGGGTGGCGCAAGTCTACAACCCTGATTCATCTAATTACGTGTGTTGACTCCAACCCGAATCCGCCTTTTCACTACCATTTAAGTTTGCAGACCCTTGTATCTGAAATCACACGTGATGGACAGAAATTAAGAAGCGTGTATTCCAGAAAGGAAATAAGCACGTACTGTCGCAGTGATTTGTGAAACACGGGTTTAAACGGACGTGCTGTAGCAGGTGACGCTACTTAACTCATATAAGAGTACCTGAAACGAAACAAATGTCCGTTCGGTTAATAGTCATGCATGAACGTGAAATGATGCTTCAATCAGTATGAGGTCGAGCCTAAACCATCGTTAAACAGATATTAAAACATATTTATGACGTGTTTACTGCGAAGCTGGAACAGCTCGTGAGGAGGATCAATGATGTGCAAGGATATGGGAATCCCCAGTTTGGGAAAAGTGGCATTATGCTCATGTGGCAATTATTTAATGACAGCGCCGCTACACGCTTGAGAAGTATTTTTCAACGGTAGGCTGCAACCAGTAAAAGCATAAAAACGTTTGAAAACTGTCGATAGTTACATCTTGATTGTTCCTTTTCTACGGCGAATTTCGAGCAAACCATATCTATCAAAGTAAAGTTGAAAGAAACAAAAAAAATCTTTCGGAGAAGCCGGCTTGTCGGTGCTACACGAACGGCCAGCGCCACTTCAACCGAAACATTCTTCCAGCGAAAAATGTACCCCCACCACAGTAGCTGCGCTCTTTTTTCTAATACTTTCAAACTCAGCCGCAGCACGTAAGCTTGGCATGTGCACACAGACGTTATTCTGGTTTGCTCATGCCTGGAATTAACTCATACCTCAGAAAGAAGCACGCAGCCATGCGGAACGGAAACCTATTAAAAAGCAGTGGCGGGTGAAATGCGGATTTCTTGTGACATGCAATGTTTCCGTTTCTTATGTCTGGTCGCCACGTTGTGTGTGCGTGTGTGTGTGTGTGTGTGTGTGCCCCACACGTGCACGATACTGACGTTGCCACAAGTAGAAATGCCGCCCACTGCAAACGCTCAACACTCACTGCCACCGTAATTTAGAGTAACAGAAAAGGAAGACTTCATGTCAATGTAAAATTCGTAACTAATTTGTCTTCAACAGGTTTGAAACTCCGTTGAAGGCGTACTTCTTCATACATCGACGAAATTAAGGGTTTGTGAAGCAACATTGTACATTTAAAACTTTCATTTCAGTCACTTGATTGAGCGACACTGACGTCTTACATGTCCAAAAACGATTTCTAGACAAAATCGGAGTTCTTCATTTGGTTGTCAAGGTTAATGTACTTATTAATTCACAAGTGACAAATCACTTGTATGTCATCAACCAGAAACCACCAATTTAAAGATGTTTTTGATTCAGTGATTTTACAATAATGCAGTATAACAAATAACATCTAAAGTAACCGCAGACACACCCAGGACATGTTTTTATATTTATTACATACAAGAACCGCTATGAACTTCAACTGTTCTGCGGTTGACCATGGTTTACAAAAGCTCCAGTGATGCAGACAGAGCCTTATCGCAAAACATTTCTAGTGGCGTTTAACATCAGCCTCACGCAAACAAGGTGAAGCAAGCGAAAGGCCTGCACCAATAAAAATGGCCACAGAGAAATCTGTTGCAACAAACACTAAATCTACTGTTAACACACCTCCCACACAACAACTCATACATGGGGATGTTTCAATCCTCACAACTCAAAAACATAAAACTGTCAACTAATTGTGCACACAATGTTTGCTGCAGTTACGAAACTTCGCAGAACTCGCGTGACCGTTAAACGTCGTCAGTTAATAGCGTCAGTGATCAGACCTGCCAGGTTTATTTTCACTGCACTCTTCATATTTTCAAGTTTTGCCTCACTCGAGCAGTTTGAAACAATTTTCCCTAATCTAGCAAAGTTTGTGTCAAAGTTTGATAGTCATCCACACGCTCACCAGTTGCATTTTAATTCCGACTGATACGTGCAATTCAATATTGAAACAGGACCACAACCACGTATATTCTAAAGCTACTTTACGTAATGGGGTACTAGGATCTACTGTAACTCTCGAAATTCTTTTGACCCTTTGGTAGCACGCAGGCATTGGGAAGGTGATGTTAAGCTTAAAAACGTACCACTTCACATTTTCATTACGTAAACAGCACAATTGCAATTATAATAGGCGGTGCAGAGCGTTCTTGCCCTATTAGTGTAAATTTACTTTCATGCAAGCAAGTGGATGAGTTGAATTGCTGGATTATTGAAAATCAGCTTTCTAATTATACAGTAGGGGAAGTAAATCTTTTCATTAGTTTCCTCAAGCAACACCTGCGACTGCGCACATACTGAGTCATAACATCAATTGGAAATATGCACATACTTGAAATAAGTCGACTTTTTTAACTCCATACGCTTCTGCTGCTTTTAAAAACAAAGAAATGTTGTTCATTTCCTTGTTCTTCTTCATTGCCTAAAAAGTTAAAAAAATGTAAATGCCAAGGGAGAGTTACGCGCCTAATGTGTCTCGAGAAAAAACAAGTAAGATCTAGAATGCACCAGCCCATTCAAACTTTTGCAGGGGAGGCAACGTTTTCAAAGCTTTCCAAGCCAAATTAGGTTATTATTATTCAGAAATTGGTTGGTGTTCAATTGACATATTTAGTGTTTAGTAGTAGTCCTGAAGCACAGAAACTAACTTTCCGTTAAAACGGGTAAACCGGACGATAAAAATTGAAGCCTATCAAACACATTGGCAGTTATGGAATCACAGGTTATGCAGAAGAAGATCTGTATGCCCAATTCGAGATACACAAATTTGTAACATTTCTTCGTGTTGCTGCACTGGTGTAAAAGCAAACTGTCATAAAGTGCTTAGAAATACTGTTTAGTACATACGAGTTTCAGACTATGGTTGATAAACACCAAAAAGAACATCAACACTGAACGGAAACCGTAATAGCCGTGGGCCTGAAGCACGAATACATGTGCTAAATACCTCGTGCTTTATGTGCGCTGTCTCCTGTGGACGACATGTGTCAGGGCAAAGAACATTCATCAAATCACACAGAACCATCCCATCTTTCAACCACTCTTGAAAAGCCTTAAAAATGCACAAATGAGCATTTTAGACAGTTTAGTCAAAGAGCAGTTTCGCATAGACAACCTATTTTGCATGTTGTACCAACAACATTTTAAAAATTTGCATGCTATAACAAATCCATATCAACACAGCACTTCTTTTAAGTGTGCATGCGATATTCCATATGCATAGCAAGCAAACTCAGATGCACCTTTGCTCAGTGCTTAACTGCAGTAAAAAACACTATTCCAGCCAGTGGTTTAACCTTTTTGTACTGCGACCCATTATAGCAGCCCACTACAACCCAATGATCCCCATCAAAAACACGAGCAAAGCAAATGTAATGCAGCTGCGCACATAAATTATCTACTCGCGATTCCCCCACAAATGGTCCATGACCCCTCTGGGAGTCGAGAACCCCAGGTTGAAAACCACTGCTCTATTCCGTGCCTGTTGCGTGCCAATGTATGCTTGCCAATTGTGGACCAAATACACACAGACGAATTGCTTGCAACAATGCCTAACGAACTATGCATTACTTACCCAGAAATGCAAGTGTTCGCCCACACCAAGTTAACTCTTATGTCAGGACCTTTGATGCCTTTACCTTGTTTAGAAACTATCTGCATGGCTTCGTTGGCCGATGTGAACCTTCACATTTTTTTATCAGATCACTTCAAAGGTCTGATGGTTTACAAATCTTCATTTTTCCTCCATTATTTAACATTCTTGTCTGGCGGTGACCAATTGCAGTAGTTGCTACTGCGTTGTCTTGGTGTCTGTTTTTCTTCAGCATTGCCTGCGCAATCTAAACCTGTTCGCTTTGTGGCGCCTCACATTTTTTGCCTTTTCGTGTAATTCCCCTATCATCCCCACCACGTCGTGCGCAAGACAAATACGTAATCCAATGTCATAAAACTAGTGAAATTCCAACCGTCATGTCTTTCAAACGGTTGTCAGTCTTAAGGTAAAAAGACCTTGCAAAAACATTTGAAACCATACTCAAAACAATATTTGTAAAGCCACAACAGTGACCCACACCAAGCGAATCTATCGCAATTTATTGCGTAAGGAAACTAGTTTCGTGTATTACACATCTTCAGTCCTGCGCAAAAGTCGACATATGAAACAAAAAGAAAAAATTACGCACTGTTGCTAAGATCAAACCTCAAGGTTACAAAAATTG
>Ga0210059_1001506_pt1 | contig 35209 bp, 21 predicted proteins | sample Ectturendosymbi2_FD_188042 | JGI IMG/M metagenome (GOLD analysis project Ga0210059, IMG submission 188042) | Ecteinascidia turbinata endosymbiont from Florida, USA - Sample 2 (SPAdes) (version 2) | ecosystem: Host-associated > Tunicates > Ascidians > Unclassified | place: Key West, Florida... | reverse complement strand
CTGGATGCTGATGAAAATCTCAAAACAACAAAAACTTCAAGTTTAGCAAATTGATGTAATCTAACATACTTGAATGACAAAAATTGGCGAAAGACCTCATCGATCAAATGCTCAGCCAGCCCTGTTTCTAGAACAAATAAAGTTTAAATTGCAGACGTTTCACATGTAGTAAAAGAAATGTAACAAAATGCGTCGAACCAACATCAGATGAAATAAGCAAACAAAACTGAAGATCATCGGAATTGTTTTCGACTCCTATAACTGCTCGACTAATATTTCTCAAAATACTTTCTTTTTTGTCAAAGTGTCTGAACTAGTGCTTCCCGACCATTTTTGTCATGACGTCACCATGCTCACTCAACCGTAGTACAACCTTTTTGTAAAATTGGCAAATTGGGAGACAAATCCCGGAAATGATGTATTTTGGGGACTATGGTCTAAGTGCTCCCATAGCTACGCCCATGGTGTTCAAGCAGTTGCATAGCCCTGTTCTAGTACTTGACGATGATTACAAACACAAAATTTCAATTATTCTTTGAAAAACAAACAATACATTAAAAATAGAAACCATGTATCTCTGCGATTGATACAGTTGGCAGTTACATAATGCAATTCCAATTAATAAACATGTATCTCTGAGATTCCATTAACTGGCATGGCCGCGCCCTGCAATGACCCAAAAGTACGCCCACATCATATCGTTCGTTGCTTGTCATGTACTGCACATCGGGATAGTATCTAAATTTTGTCAAACACACGGCACCTTGCATCATTGGACCTCACAAATTCTTGGCAGTATCTTGGCAGGATGATTGTTTTATTAATATATCACAATGTTCATCACAAATAACGATATGATTTAAGTGTAGGCCACTTGAGTCATGGTGGAGCGCAGTCTTTCAACCTGAGTAGGGCACTGAAAGATTGCTCTGCTTCACGAGAACTTGCAGGTGATATCAAAAGTAGCCTCTGCAGTTTGTGAACTGCAGGAAACATGCACCTTATATTTCGTTTTACATCACAGAACACCTTCAAGCGCCCAGCTGAGGTCGATCTCTTCGCACACCCCGCACACTCCCTACTGGTGATGTGCGCCTGCGAGAAACTAAAATTTTATAAAAGAAAATACTAGAACAAGTCACCACCAAATAGAAAAATAAAACGACAAGGAACACTAAGGAAAATGATACTAAGAAGTTCTAAAAACTAACATGAAGTAGCATTGAAATAATAAGAAAAAGAGTATTCACCGAAGCGATGACAAAATCTAACATTGATGGATTTTCGAAACAAAATATTACATTGACGATTGGTGGATTTTGACCATGAAATAACAACAAACAAAACATAACATTGATGGATTTTCGAGACAAAATATTACTTTGATGATTGGTGGATTTTCACCATGAAATAACAGCATATGGAATCACTTCATTAATGGCATGTGTTTGCCGAATTCAGGCAACAGGAGACCATTGTGGTCAAAGTGTATTTTATTAAAAGTTGCATCCGAATTCGAGGCGTATTTTTGAATTGAAACGTTCTTTCCAAACGCCGAGTATGCAACGGTACCTCATTTATCGGACTGTGTGCCCTCGTTTGGAAGTCGTGCCCCATGCCGCTCCTGACCCAGAGACATAGACGCCATTGGGCCTCTGCACCCATGGCCTGTTGCGGTGAGATTTTATATTAGGACTCAATTTATAGTCAGCTTAAATTTCAGGTGTCCTGCTGCATTGACATCCAGTCGATTTTTTTCTTCAGTGGCAATTCATTTGCAACACTGGAAACCATGTGAAACTAAATATGAAGATGCAAATGGCAAAGGACTTTGCATCCTGCAGACATTTATTTTACCTGTCTTTAGAATTTCTCCACCAAAAAAATTCATTCTCAAATTTTCCCCTTCAACATCAAATTGCTCTACTGTGTGGGTGGTGGGTCCCATGCTGGGAATAACTGGTACAAATAAAACTTGTTATTGCATTATGACAAACTCATTGTATGAAAAAAAACACTGTTGCATTTCTGTTTAAAATCAATAAAAATCAAATTTCGTTTATAAGAACTTAAAGAAAACTATTACTTTGTTATAACATCAGTCGCCGTATCCCGTGTTCTAGGATTTTTTCTCTGCCATGATTTGTGTGACAAACCAGGAGGTACACAGTTTTCTATTCATTAGCGATTTTACTAAATACAGCGGCATGATCTGAAACCAAGTGAAGAAAACAAACTCACACAAACACAAATAGAACCATAACTAAACACCACACCTTCTGCTGCTCCAGCTCACAATACACTGCCGAACCGCAGCTGGCAAATAAGCCCGGATCAATCTCGCGTACCACATGCGATGCCTACGGCGGCGTGAAAAGCACGTAATTGCAAGTAATTAGATGCGATCATTACTTCTGTTTCATTCACCCCACGATAAAGAAAATGCCGGGAACAGGTGGCACGTCACAAACAAACGCTTACACAGTAAGACCCAGCGCCGCTTTCTCCATCTCTATCTGGAGGCCTTCTCGGTCTCGAGGACCTTCGGAGAGGAGGAACAGCCGGTGGTATTTGTGGTTCCTCACTTGAAGGTACTGCAGCGTGCTCCAGTTGACGTGTTGCCGTATCAGGTTCTGTAGGTGGTCTCACGACGCAGCTTGTCTCGGCGCTCTCACTTTCGGGTATTGAAACAGGAGGCGTGCTTAGTTCTATCCCAATGTCAGGACACGGAGCAAGATCCGACGTTGACACGGTGTCTTCACGTCCGTTGGGGTACCTTATATGCGCATATGAAGGTTTTGCCTCCAGCAGTAACACTTCATCACAAAGTGGGTCACTTTTGCTGCGAACATGACGACGCAACAACATTGAACCTTCGCTTCAGAGCCAAGTCGACATTGCGCGGCCAAACGTCGCTTTTCGCTGAAATCGAAATATTTGTTCATGAGTCTCATTGGTGGCGGTACAGAGAAGTGTTCGCACAGAATGCAGTGCTTCATTGAGAACGTCCTCCCACCTCTCCTCTGGCCATGCACGGCTATGCAACAGCAGCTTAATTGTTTTCCAGACGGTCTGGTTTACTCTCTCGCATTGGCTGTTTCTGGTCGGATGATACGGAGAAGAGCGGTTTGAAGCAATTCCCCGCTCTGCAAGGAATGCTTTGCAATCTCTGCTCATGAACGACGCCCCGCGATCACTATGCAAATAAGATGGAAAGCCAAACAAGTTGTTGAGGGAATCCATGACTGTCGCGGATGACGTTGAAGAGCAGGGAAAAACAAAGGGGTATCTACTGTATTCATCCACAATGATGAGAAGATAAGGTTTCGAACCACGGACAGGCCTCTTGAAGTCGGCCGACAAATGTTCCCATGGCCGAGTCGCCTTAACAAGAGATTGCTGTGCGGGGTTAAAAAATCTCGGTTTGAGTCGCAAACAAGTTCCGCATTTATCGATAATGTCTTTCGTTTCTTCACTCGTATAGGGTAAGTTACGCGAGCGGATAAAGTGATACATTCTAGCAAATCCAGGATGCCCCAGCTGGTCATTTAGCAGTTGTAGCTGGGAGACAGAAGACATAGACGAGCAAATACGTGACATAGCATCTGGAGCTCCGTTGTCTTTTCCAGGTCTGTGGCGGATAGAGTAGTTCAGTTGTCCCAGCTCAAGCCTCCAGACCATTATTGTAGTGTTTTTTATCTTTCCGCGATTATTTTGGTCAAACATAAAAGCAACAGAACGTTGGTCGGTCACGAGGGTGAAATGTCGACCTTTTAGAAATTGAGACCATTTGAGACGCTTCGATAATAGCAGAAGCCTTTTTCTCAACTGCAGAGTATTTCTGTTCACACTTGTTTAAACTTCGCGACATGTAAGCGACCGGGCGGCCTCCTTTGTGACAAAAATAGCGCAGCGATAGCGTAGTCAGACTCGTCTGTTTCTACTTCAAACGGAAGATCGTCTCTGATGACCCCTAAACTTGCATGGATTAGATCAGATTAAGTTTTTAAAAGCTTCTAAAGCTTCATTACCAAGAGGAAGTTTCGACATTGATTGGAGAGGGCGAGCCTTTTTGGAGAAACCTTTAATCCACTTCGCATAATACGCAAAAAGTCCAGTAATCCTTTTAACTCCTTAGGTGAAGATGGAGGTTGTAACGTCAGCAGCAGTTGCAGGCGAGATGGATCAGGCTGCAACTCTCCGCACGAAACTCGATACCCGAGTAAGTCCAAAATTTTCACACAAATCTTCGACTTCGATTCATTAAACGTCAGCCCATCAGTTTTGGCAGCTTCTAGTAAGCGCTGCAGGTTTTTGATGCTCATCTTTCGTGGCGCCTGTTACAGTCAGATCGTCAAGATCGGCGTAAACCTTCCGAAGCTTATGGCGTTTTATGAAGTCGTCCGTGACTCGCTGGAACGCGGATACTCCATTAGTCACTCCAAACGGTAGTCGATAATACTGAAAAAGTCTATCATCTGCCTCAAAAGCCGTCATCGGCCTTTCTTCCGGAGCAAGCGGGACCTGATGGTAAACGGATTTCAAATCTAGTGAGGAGTAAAACGGATCTTGTGCTACTTTGTTGATAACTTCATCGTCGATATGGGGCAAAGGGTAAGCATCAAGGTAGGTATATTTATTGATAGTGACAGAGTAATCGACAAAAAGTCGTTTCTTACCATTTGACTGGTGAACCACCAATACTTGAGCTCTCCAAGGCGACTTTGCAGGTTCAATTATTCCTGCATCGAGCAGTCGTATCACTTCAGACTTGATGTATCACTTCAGACTTGATGAAGTCAGAGTCTTCTCGGTTGTATCTACGCTATTTGGCAGCAATGTGTTTGCAATCCGTAGCCAAGAATTCAAAAATTCGTGGAGGCGTCAAGTTGGCCGCAGAAGCATTGAGTACAGACTGAGGTTCTAACGAAATTTTAAGAGGATGATCCGAACCTCCATAATGCAAAGTAAGTTCAGAATGCCGTCTAAGGAATTTCTGGCCCAAAATGACATCGGCACAAAGATCTGACATTAGTCCCAACTGGACTTGACGATACAACTTGCCATAAATGTCAATGTCAATAATGGCCTTACCATCAATTTTTGCCTCAGCTTTTGTCGTAGCAAGGGAAATTTGTTCAGCTGATCCTCGACCTTCAATCTGTAACTCGTCCGCAACTATTTTATTTATGAAGTTATCAGAGGCACCAGTGTCGATCAAAACATCTACTAGTTGGTCTTTTAACTTAGCCTTGATAACGGCGGAACCCTAATTTGCGAGCGCAGCAGCGCTGGAAAACGATTTCTCGACTCCAGCCGAGCAAAGGAAATCAGAAAAACATTTATCATCGCGAACTTGTAAACTGCTCGAAGCCAAAGCTCCAGCGGCACAACCCACCAATACGTCGTCAGAAGCATCCTTCGCTTTAGATTTGCACACTTTGGCAAAGTGTCCTCGCTTACTGCAATTATGGCAAACAGCACTTACGGCAGGGCAAGAACGACGATTTGCGTGTAGTTTTCCGCCACAGAAAAAACATTTTCGAACTTTTCTCTTGGTAAAAGCAGATAACGAACAGTCTGACTCAAACGGAACGTTACGTGAAGGGTACGATTCGGGTACAGTCATTCATAAGTCTCCCGACGGTCTAACCCATCCGCAAGTTCTACAGCTTGCACCAAATTCAACTCATCTTTTTCAAGAATCCTTTGGCGAATGAAAGGCGAAGAAAGGCCGTTTATAAAGGCATCTCTCGTCAGCTCAGCCCGGTATTCATCTGCAGTAACAGCCCCGAAAGTGCATTCTTTAGCGAGAGATTTCAACGTTTGCGCATACTCTGTAACGGACTCACCCGGTTGTGGGTGACGACTCACGAGAAGGTGCCTGGCATACCCATTATTTTTTTTCTTTATGTAGGCGGCTTTGAGCGTGGCAACGATCTGTTCAAAGGTTTCATCTTCTTCAACAAGTGGGTAGATGGATGGTGAAAGGCAGCTAATAATAATCCTCGCTCTATTGATAGCAGGAGCGTCTTCAGCATGACACTCTCCTAAGTAATCAATATAATCGTTGACTGTTCTTAGCCAATACGTAAGTCTTCGAAGTTTCAGGAGCAGTAGTTTCAACTGACAGTTCTTTCGGCCGCGTCAAGTCTTGCTTCGGCATTTGAAGTTCGTTTTAGTAAGATAAATTGTGACAAACCAGGAGGTACACATAGCTTTATCTTACTAAAAACAGCGGCATGATCTGAAACCAAGTGAAGAAAACAAACTCACACAAACACAAATAGAACCATAACTACTAAACACCACACCTTCGGCTGCTCCAGCTCACAATACACTACCGAACTGCAGCTGGCAAGCAAGCACGGATCAATCTCACGTACCACATGCAATGCCTACGGCGGCGTGAAAAGCACGTAATTGCAAGTAATCAGATGTGATCATTACTTCTACTACAATTTGCAAGCTCTCATTTTCTTATATATATGCAGTTATTGGATGGCTACATCCAAATAACCGACACCAGGACGTCAGCCAAATAAGACTCAAAACCGTGAACACCTGCGTGAGCTATGCAGACATTTGTCAACATCTGCGCGTCCACTTTGATGATCTTTGGAACACCCAGTATCAAAGTGACCCGAAGGGAACTTCATACAAGGCCGTATTTCCCCGACGACGGCAAGAAGACTTACGCCTCGTCCACACAGACACAGTTTCTTTGTTCCGGTTGAGAACAGGCCACTGCAAGCTGCACCTCCATCTTTTTCGATTGGGTCTCCACCAAGATGGGTTATGTGATGTCTGCCACACACCTGAAACTGTGACACATTTTCTGTTGGATTGCCCTCAATACCACGCACAACGCGTAATCCTGCTGGCGAACCTGCGCAAGATCGGCGTCAGTGTGAATACCGCAGACATACTCCGAAACCCAGAAGCAGCGTGTCATGTTCAACGGTTTGTCGACGCTACAAATCGACCCCTCTAAACGGATTCACCAGCAGTAAGGCGTGGCGCTGCAAGACCGGTGATGTCGAAGCGCCAACCTCCCCCCCCATAATAATAATAATAATAATTAGTCGAAACGAAGTTCCGAAGTCAAGTCTAGTTGAAACTATCACTGGTGTTGCCACCACGTGAATTAATAACTGTCGTAAACTTGACGATGTTTGCTGCTCCGGTTCTTGTGATTTTTCCATTCAAGCTTGTTCCCGTCAAAGCGTGATATTGCTTGGCTGCTGCGTAATTTTTCTAACCTTCAGCCGTGAAATGAAGATAGTAATGTTACTTAAATCTGTTTTCTCGCTCCACTGAAACGTCATTTTGAGATTCTGGCAAAATATAGCTAGTTTTCTCATCGTAGGCGGATTAGCTTGCAAATGGAAGCGAATTACGGCTGCTACACTTCCAGTTATTTCATACAGAATGTGCTTGGAGGGCGATAAAGAATTTCTACTGCACATCAAAAGCAACCTTAGGAGACTGGTTGGTTATTATAGTTCGTTATTATAGTAGCAGCATGGAAACACTTTTTATTGTGCTAGGTGAAATGTCTCGATGATGCTATACAGGTCTCAATGTTTTGACTGGTGAGGCTGCTCAAGTTATGAAAAATTATGTCGACAGAGTAGGTGGAAATATTGAACAGCAAAGTAGTTTTTCCGAAGTTCAGTTATTAAACTTGATGCATGAGGGAAGGGTCTAGCGGGTTTCTTTGTTTTCATGACGTCACATCCTTTTTCAGCAAGCGTGACGATACAAAGAAACCGTTTCTAGTTTGGCAATACAATTTCACAGGTCCGGTTCTTCCTAGTTGCTGGGTACTGTGAACTTGAAGAGTGATAAGTAAGATAAGCTGAAAAAGCAAAAACGAGTTGAGAAATCCTGGAAATGTGTGGTCTATGAATCAAACAAAAGCTTGACCAAAATTTCTCCATCTAGCGGTTGCGCCCAGGGCCAGGTGACCTTGGCTAAAATTGCCTAAAACCTACCCCATTTTTGTCGTCACCCACAAAAATAACGAGACCCAACACCTAAAAACTTTTCTTTATTGCAAACTAGAAGACTCGCCGAATCTTTGGAGGATTTGAACAGCTCTCTAGTACAATCGACTGGCGAGTTATGGAGTTGCAAAAACTTGGCCAATATGAGAAAATTATGCCTTGGCCGTCTCCATCGGTGTTAATATGGAACTTCGTCTTGAATGTATTTTTTGCTTTTTTAGCAGTAGTTGTTAAAAGAATTGATGAAGTTGCATTTTATCATACATTCTTCTTTTGTGGAAGCGCTTCACACATGCCAAGCAGCATGCTCTTAAACTTCAATGTTTTGCAAGCACTATTTTTAGTTTGTTTTATTTAAAAATTTGTTATATAGGATTAAAAGCTTCACACAACCTTTAGTTAGAGATTTCACAAGTACGATCCGTTTTGATGTAAGCGGTGTAACTGGTTACATTTGACAGATCAACACCAAAACACTTTTTCAATTTAGGAAAAAAAAGAATACGTTTTCGTCACTTTGATTGAGTTTTCCTTGTTTGAAGATGGCATTCTTGAAAATACTGTGCACAAGAGATGAAATATAAAACTTCCTGCAATATGCTTTTTTGACTTTGTTTCCCCGTGTTTGACGACAAGATTCATTTTCCAGTGCACAATTATTTCACTAGATCGCCCAAAACAGAAAGACTTTATGAAGTAAAAACAAGTGCAAAGAATTGCTTAGGGATGCGGAATTGAGGGTGAGAATGAAAATAAATGAAACTTTTCAAAATTATTCTGATGTGTTTGAAAATTAAATATTGAGTTAAACATGGACGTATTGCAGTGAATATATGTGCTGCGCTAATGACAAAGAGATATTTATAAAATACAAACATTTTGGAGAAAAATAGCTCTCAAATAGTATTCGGTTCACACAGCGAGACAAAAATCCCTAAGGTTGCTCTTGATTGAAAACAACAGATTTATTTTTGCGAAAATCAAGTAAGGTAAACGTATTGTCCTTGAAGACCCAGAGAAGAGCAATATAACGTTAAATTTCCGCTGCGAGTCATTTTACAATTGCTCAACTACAGTGCTTGGTTCTCAAATTGTAGTAGGCGTACCACTAGTGACACGCGTAGGCCCTCAAGGTGGTAGGCGAATAAGCCTACTTTCTGTTTTTCTTCACAAAAAATATGCCCAGAGCTATAGTTTGTACTTTTCGGTTTCTGTTAATAAATTCTTGCATTTTTTGTACATATCTTGTTAGTTTTCAACAATGGCCATAAAAATTTCTCACAGCCATTTTGTTTATGTCGCATTCATGTCAATTCTGGTTTTCCAAACTTTCGATCGAATGATATTTGGTAGATTGGGTTATTCTGGACCAAGGAGGTAAGTGGTGAAAGTGCCGGACCCACAAATAGTACGCTATCAAGAAAAGTTTGGGAACCAATGCTCAAACAGCTCTTAACATTTAAACTTGACACATTTTCTCATGTTTTTCCATCAAAATACATCCGTTGTTTAATTTGGTCATTCCTAGTAAAAGAAATCGAGCCTTGAGAAATTCTTTAGATTATCATGATAGTCAGTGTGGCTTCTACTCGGTTATTCGAACACAGACCGTGGTTGAAATTAAATACTGTACAGTACAAGTCAACTTGTCAAGTTTTTGTCCCTAGCCTTTACCTCTGTTCCCAGAAACCGAATTTCGTAACCATCTGAAATTAATAAGTTTTCTATATCGGCCCTACCGTCAACCAAGGTCCGTTGTACTTTAATCCATCTCGTTAAATAAAGTTAATGAACATCTATGAACCACTGCAATGACAGCAAAATTTACTTGCTTGTATTTTATTTTTTTCGTGGAGTATATGTCACCAAAATTTTGAAATCACTGTTACAATTCTCAATTGTCTGCAAGCTCTCTTCACTTTTAACTAATCCACAGAGTTAACTTAAAAATTCAAAAAAATGCTTTCCGACATTTAAGTTAAAGACGTGTATTTATGTATATGATGGAATGCGAAATCAAACCATGAAATGTGGAAATATGATTACAACAAGTACTTAATGGTAAGTGAATACCGTTTTTTTCAGTTGTTGCCTGAAACAGTGATTCTCAAATTGGGGTGCGCGTACCCCTTGGTGTACGCTAAGGTGCTCCAAGGAGTACACAAATAATAGTTGTAAGCGTCTTCATAATGAAATTTCACCAGGTACATTTCTAATTATTGCGTTCATGGTTGCAATCAACAAGTACTTCATACACAAAATATTGCCCACCAAAGGGTATATCACTACAAAAATGTTGAGAATCACTGGTCTAAAATATGACAAATTTCCTAAATTTGTTGGAAATTCTGATGATTTCTTTGCCTATACACATTTTAAAAAGCACCTATAAGCAAAATAATTGAAACAAGAAACGAAATAAAAGCTCAGTAATAAATCATTTTTACTTTACCTTGTAGTTGGTCATAAAACTTTACATGCAGGCAGATTAGCAAGGGTTTTTTAATCCGCCTTTTAAACGCGGTTTGGCATGGAGACGGCTAGTTTTCAACAGTCACTGACAATTTTCGGATCCATGCACCATATTTGAATCAGTCCTCGAATGAGCTTTTTCACAGTCGTACAGTTTACAGCACGAAGTCAACTTTTGCAATATGACCCACAAATTCTCAATTGAGTTCACGTCTGGAGAATTCCCGGGCCAACCATGTAATCGGTACATTCTTCTCTGTCATGAATTTTTTCACCATTTTCGATGCGTGACACGGGGACGACCCTGCCCTGTTGGTAGATGCAAGAACCACGACGATGCCTCTTTTCCAGCTCTGGAAAACTCTTCTTCGAAGAACTTCAATAAATTGTGACGAGCGCAGCATTCTTTCGAATGGCTGAAGGCTTCCGATGCCGCAGTAACTACAGCATTCCCAAAACATCTTTTTCTCCGTGTTCTTAATAAACTGATTCATATGGGAATGACGAAGCTTCTCTTCGGATGATCTTCGACCATGCTGACTTCTCTGACCCTGTACAAAGAATTGGCTTTCATCGCTTAAAACGACTTTTCTCCACTGTTCTTTTGTCCAGTCTTTGTACTTTTTTGCCCACTAATATCGCTTTTTTTCATTGTTTTGGTTAAAAGCTGTTTTTAACTGGTCTTCTGGCTTTTCAACCAACTGCGACGAGACATCTGTGAACTGCAGAGGAATTGATTTGGACACCTTTCTCCTTCAAATCCGTATTCAATGCGTCGCTCATTTTGAGGCGATCTTCTTTACTTTGTCGAAGTAACCCTTGTCTCTTGGAGTGGTTTTCTTCTTACGACCACAGTTCCTTTTGCGTTTACGAGAAACCGATCCAGTATCCTTTTTGAACTTGATGACACGGCAGACAGTTGCAACTCATGCAGCAATCTCTCTTTACCAGAGCCGCAACCGGCTGATATTTTCGGTGTGGGGGCAAAATGACTGGGGCTTGTTGTTGTACCTAACAACTAAACATAAAGCTTCAAAGCTGGTTCTCTGTTAAAGACCGGCAAACTTTACTAAACCGGTTTAACGTTGTGTACAAGCTTACTTGCTCATGCGGTGCCTCCTACATCGGGCAAACGCAACTCAATTTAATAAATCGTATAGAAGAGCATCGAACGTCACTAAGCTCTTCAGTATGTAGACACTTGCAAGCCAACCCAGATCATCGGGTTGACTTTCACAACCCTGAGGTCATTGGCAGTGACAACTGGCGACGGCTGCAGATTCTTGAATCTTTGTTGATTCAAGAACACAAACCAGAGCTGAATGCAAACATCCCGTCTATGCCTCTATGCATTTTTAACTTGTAACAGAGCTTCATGCTTCACTCGTGACGTCACGCGCCATCACCATTGGCGCGTATCCAGCTGATTCATGTGACTACGTATGCTTCGCGCCACTACGTCACTACCGAAACAGCCTTTTGCGTTTTTCATTTTTTTACAGCGCTTTTCTCCTGAATGACCAATAAGCACCTGCAGCAAGATCACTGCAGTTCTATTGCTATGCACTGATGATGATAACAGGAGTTACCGAAACGTTTGCAATATGTCATTTGTATTGTTTGCTTTCGGCCGTGATATTCACTCATCATAGGGATATTTAGCACTTCCGCTTTTCGTGTAACTAAACATAATTTTGAAAATTTCGGGGAAGGCAATTGCCCGGTTGTCCCCTTGGTTGAGGGATTACCTTATACGTCTTAGCTGTGTATTTGTGCAAAATTACGATCTTCATACCTTTCCTGGGTGTTACGATCATCACGCACGGCGGTTGACTTATGACCATTTTACAGTAAATTCATGAGGTAAGGTTTCTCGAATCTCATGCAATAACGGTTGACCCACTAATTGCGTCAATCAACTGTAAACTGCGCGTGCAATTATTTTAAATATAATACAATAGCGGCTAACACACTGATTGCAATGCATCAGCCAACTGGTAAAACTGACCATTCATTAACAGTAGACATCATAACGCCTATACATACTTCATACCGGCCCAAGGGTACGGAAATAGGATTTTCAATTGAAAAAACGATTTATTTCAATTAATTTGCATAAGGGTATAGATGTGCTTCTTGCACGCCGTCATGTGTATACTGCAGTATAGGCATATAGGCAAGCTACATCCCTAAGCGCACCCAATGAACTTATCCAAATTATAGAAAGTTCGTTTTTCTTATATCATTTGTACTACTTTGAAACAAGCAATCAATACATCTGCTCCCACGTTTTGCCTGCAGCCAACTGTTAGAATCCAAAGCGGCATGCAAGTGAAAAAGTTTGCCAACGCCCGCTCTACAGCATACAATTACAAATGCTTGCAAAAGTGGGTGCAGAACTTGATTACCACAGATCGTAACTAAGGAGATAATATTACAAACTCTTTTGTCACGTATAAGTTTCACATTTTTCCAAAGTATGCCGATCTTACAAGAATTTAGAGCAAATAAAACAGGTTTCTGCACTTGAAAACAAATCCACTTCCGAGCATTTTCAGTGACTGTAAGAACTCCTTCAGAAAGTTTGAAAAACTGTAAGTATTGCTAAGATCAACCTGTCATAATTTTTTTTCTACATTAGCAACATTGTGCCAAAGTTGCTCGAATTTTAGCGCAGATATTCAAAGTCGAAAGACGCCTTCTTTTTTCTGCAGTAGTTGTTTGAGAAGATCAAGCTCTTGGTAAGTTGAAACGTGGACATACGCATATGCTTTTCATGGGTATAAAGTTGTTTTCCTATGGCAGACTTGGCATTCATGACAACACTGTAGTCGAACCATTCCATAATAGAAAACAAATTGCATCTGATAAAGTCAGTCAGTTTAGGTGAAACTGAATCGAGAGTCAAACTTGTATCAAGCGTTTCAAAAGAAATCACTAACTCCGATTCTGGCAATGCAGTCCAAGCACTCAACTTTAAAATCGACTGTGCAGCGACGTTTAGTTATGTCGTCACGATGCAATGCATGGGACATGATCAGCACCATAGAGAAACTGAATAAAGAAAATGAAGATTGTGGAAACATATAAAGTTCTGGCTCTGATAGAAGCGAAAGCGAGCAATAAGTTTGCATATTATGATGGAAGAAGTTACCAAGAGTCGTGAGATTCACCACATGCGGTCAGTGGCGTAACTACAGGTTTGAGCCAGAGGGAGAAAACTTAACTGAAGGGAGCCCACCAACAGTGACGGGTTTACGCACAGGCAACAAAGACCATGACCTAGGGCCCCGCGCAACTCCCTCCTATGACGACTCATTACTAACTTTAAATTTGTGAAACTGCATAGAGGCATGACTTCACAATTTACTTTGAAACGAACGAAAATTCAAACGTCCAGAACTAGAACCCAGTCACTGCAGTAGGCTACAGTGGTCTCTAGTAGTAAACGATTTCTCAATTACGTTGTTTCTGAAATATATGAGCCTTAGTAGGCAAATTTATAGCGTGTTTGATACGGATCTACGTTTAGTTGTTTCTAGCTAGATAGCCAGTGTAGAGAGCTTGCTTACTGAAGCTCTAGATCAGGGTTGGGGAACCTAGTTACTATTGATGCGATCGGAAATCCCGAGTGACATGTGCGCAAAGCTTCGCACCGTGGCAGCAAGCAACAATAGAGATCATGCGTCGCAATCTCGCTTATTATTGCTTGCTCGCTCCACGCATACATATTTTTGTTCTTCACGCACATCTCGTTCGTGGTGAATCACACAATCAACGCAACACCACCGGAGAGGTTGCAACACTATCACGGGCCGCATGAATTGTGCATCATCACTGGCGAGCCTAGGGTTGCCTGGCCGGTATTTTAAAAATCAGTGCCGGAAACCGGTATTTTGAAAATAAATACTTTGCAGTAACTGCAAAAAGCACTAACGCAAAACTTCTCAAATTATAGTGACTCTAGTAGAGAACCTTGTCATGACAGTTCCTTCAGCGAAGTTCATATAAGGTCAAAATAGGAGCAAATTATTACTTGTGGTTTAACAATACCCATTGTCTCTCCCTTTTCCCAGTTTCTTTGTTTCGTCATACATTCCCATCCTCCGTCGCACAAAACGTGATCTGTATATGAACATTTCTTTTAGTATGCTCATACAGAACCGTGAAAACGGCACAGTGAGTTTGTCTTAACTGTTGTACTCAGCGACGTAGCAAGATTAAAGGTGGCTTCACGCAGAATCCGGTTACGGCTTACGAACCGGCTTATGGCCACCGGCAGTCTTCACACACGCAGCAAGAAGACCATCACCGACAACGGCTTACTTAAAACAATATTAAGTAAGCCAGAAGCCGTTCGAAACCAAGAAAATTCAGCTGGATACGGCCAACGGAGCAGGTGTGCTAGCCTTTTGCAAAGCTTCCAGTTTTTTTCAATTGCCAAAGAGTGATTTTTGCAGTTTCTAAAAATTGCGCACCATGCTGCAGCCAACAATAAAATTTTTTTATGGATCGCGAGTTCTTGCAATGTTTTCACATAATGCAGCTGATAGCGGAGTTTGCCACAAACGTCCAACTTTACTTTAGCATTGAAATGAGAGTCTGCAATTTTTCGTGACTTTTCATTTCACTTTGGATCTCTTGATAAAGAAGCTTTTTTTACTTCAACATCTACTGTATGTATACCTGAATTTCTCACAGCATTCGCTGCAATTGTTAAATGTGTCCACTGAAAAGAAAGCAAGTCTCATCTACAGCGTTGCGTAGTTTATGAAATTTCAGCGCTGTTTTCAATCCAAAAACAGAATTGTAATGTTTACGTCAAATCTTTTCTTACCCTTTCTATAGTCTCCCATAGCAAATTACGCAATACCACTCCAAAGTTGAACGTTAACCTTTAGCGAATCAAGGAACGTCTTGCATGTGTTGTTGAAAGCTCTCTTCTCGTACAAGCAGCAGTTGGTCTTCTTTCACATTTCATATTTTTTGAATCGTTGAGATATCAACCCTTGATTGGGCAATAAACTTCAACATGCAACGATTGCAACATCAGCACAAAACTTCTTAGAGGACAAATTCAGCTAAAAAAGACGTAATTCCAGGCAGTAGTTGTGAGAGTTGTGTTTTCTCGAACTTTCCTTGTGCACGTTTGGCGCAAATGTCGCGGCGCTGATTGTTTCTGCCGGCAAATGATTTATTCCACGCCGCGCGTTGATTTGTTTTGAGCGCTCTGTACCTCGTGGTCGGTCGCTAAATACTGTCGCCTTTGCTGGTAACTCATTCTATTCGATACGTTTAGTAGTTATAAAGTGCCAACAACGAACCACCATAACAAACTATTCGATACGCGCTCTGCAGCTCTACATTACTGTACTCAAGCCGTAAGCGGAACTGTCTGCCTTATTTGCCGTTATCTTCTCCGAATAAAGTACAGTGCATTTTGTACAAGGTGCTCTGAGTTTGAAACTCTGTCAGGGAAAAACAACAGTAGTTGCAGAGGGTGCTACTACAGCCTGAGGTCTACTGCCATATGTAAGGTCTACCAGGTACTAGGGGTAGCCTGAGATCTACCTAACCCTAGCTTTACAGTGTGGTAGACCTCACGGTACAGTAGCACCTTGTAGAGCCTCTTTAAAACTGCCAAGGTCACGTGTTGCATTCCACACACCTTATTATCAAGCACGTAATCTAAATAGGGTGATTGCCAGGTGCCTCAGCTGAGAGTCTACTTTGCTCAAGATTTACTTAGAGAATTGGGTTTCTGCTGTCAAAACTATGCTGTACGAAAACGACAACGACAACGCGAGAAAACACTTGCGAACGTGTGACGGTACATACCTTCAACGACGCTGCTTCAGGCAGCACTCTTTGCTGTAAAGACAACATCGGATATCCGAATCTGCAAGGAAACGTCAGTCAACGCAGGCTCGCGTACCCGGCTGCTTTAGGTGAATGCGCATGCACGTTTCCTAATGCGTGCTTTCCTTTCGGCAGAAACTACAGCCAAATGTGGCAACTACAGGCAAATACGTTGGTTAGGCAGAGAAACGTGACGACGTCATAAATCTTGCGCGAGTACTTGCAGGACCAGGGTTACAGCAGCGCTCAGAATTTTATCGGCAGCGCTTAGTCCTTGTTGTCAGTTGCGGCAGAGAGAAACTAATGTTTTGTAAACGTGGAAGAATGAGCGTTAATGCATCTGATTCACGTATGCATGCATCTGATTTTTATGCTGAAAAATAATTTGCAGGCTAGTTTGCACAATCTACAGGAGCTTGGAATATTTGTTTTTAACCCTACATTGTGTAATTTTGTTATGCAATTCCTCTCTATTCTGTAACCAGTGATTTTTCAAACTTTGCTATAGAATAGTAAAATTGGCTATACAGTTTACGTTTTCTTACAACTTAATTTTATATCCTGGGTGTTTTAACTCTTCCCGAATATGCGAAAACATCTTTGGATCTACTGTATAACAATTGTATAGTATTATCTCCTTAAAATTTTTCCGGGGCACTTGCGATGACGGTGACGTCCATTGGCGTCATTGCTGAATCTACCAAAAAAACGGTGGGTACCAATAAGCGTCGTAGTGGTGATCCTCTGACTCGTGAAACACAATTTAACGCAGTATGACGCCAGTGCGGTCCAATGGCGTAACTAGAGGGGCAAAAGGGTAGATTTGCCCCCGGGCGCAGCATTTCCGGGTCGTCAAATTGAGGTCGAAATTTTACGTGATAATTACGAAATTTCAAATGTGAGCGGATGCCAACAATTATTCGTTCATTCATTTTTCTGCCCCCTTTTCTTCTAGGGAGGATCGCGGGGGCAGAAGCCCTACGAGGTCTCGAAATATCGCACGGGCAACAGCAATTTCAGGTAAATCTGCTGGCTCCACACCAGCTGCGCACTTTGTCGCTAAGCGTCATATCGTGAACTCTTCGCAAAAATCTCATTTCTGCCGCTTGCACTTGAGAATACTTTTTCAGTCATAACTAGGGCCATTTCAAGTCATAAAAGTTACATTCATTATGTGCATCAGGAAGCTATGAAACGAATTTTAAAACAAAAATCGCACCCCTACGAGGTCTATAACAAAAGTTATAAGGTCATAAAAAATCGTATTTTCCATGTTTGGTCATAATGCCATATTTTGCATAGTTTCACCCTAATTCAGTAAGGAAACCATCAAAAAAATCTCAAAATCAGGTGAAACTACTATATCGCTATGGGTCTAAGCTGCATCCTGCAAACTTAACTCATCTGAGCACGCTGCGAAGGCTGGCAAAGACGTAGGTGAACCAGTTTTTTGGATGAAATATAATGCACTGCCTAAAAATGCATGTTCTTGCTGTACCCATAAGATAAATCAATGCCCATGCATGTTTTCAATTTGGTTCAAACAAAACTATAAATTTTGCTCATGTTTTCACTCAGCTCTTTATTTTAGTGGGGCTTCAAAAAAACATGGGGCTACCATCTCTTATGCCTATTTGCGCTGGTACTGCTTCTTTTTATAATGGATACATGTTCCAGCTCAGTCATTTGTGTTTGGTTATATAAAGTCATATTTTCTGAAACATCAAGTCATATTATCAATTTTTAGGTCATAAAAATGGCCCTAGTAATAACCCAAGATTCATGACCATAGGTACGGATCCGTACAGGCTAGATTCCTTAATTGCCTATGCTAACAATTACGATTTGCAAAATGACGAATGACACTGGCTGCTACCTAGTTGCGAAATCTCATCAAGATAACCAAGGTTTGCAAAGCGAACATTTACGAACCTTAGCGACCTTTTAATGCGGAGCTTCTGTCTCCAGCAATCAGCGCCCGCGTGTGGTTTGACTGACGGTACGTCACAATGCTTTTAGAGAGTCGTTGTTGCGAACTTTCTTAACTTCACTCTCATTTCAGTGGTGCCAAACCTGGAGATTTGCCTACAAAACTGGGGTTTGCAATGGTTTTATGGGTTTCAGGGTTTATCTTCTGAAGATCTGGGGCTTTTAGGATTTACCTGCGTAGAGGTGATTTAAGATATGGTATGATTCATTATACCAGGGATTTTTAAGGTGTTTTAGGGACCCGATTCGGGTCCCTAGAATTAAAAACAGGCTCCCTGGAATCAGAGCAGTGGCGCAGCAAGGCTAAGTGCCCCCCGGGCCCGATCATAAAAGTGCCGCCCTTTCCACCCTCAAATTTGCTTACAAAAATTTTAAAGAGAACTTCGTATGTCGTGCTAATTTAAAGATATAAGGATTAATAAAGCATCTTCAAAATCGAAATGAAGCACTGACAAACTGAAATGCGTCTTGGTTTTGATTGTCGATTACGATTCTTGCTTTTTCTGCTTGTCGCCACCTTTCTCATCATTAGCTTTTCTATTTTTTTGCTTTCTTTGCATAGGCATATACGAACCCCACATGTTTCGTTAAACTTTCCTCCCTGTTGGTTTTTAAATCTCCGGTAAGCTCCCCGCAAGGCATTTTAATAGTTTACACATTCCAGGTGATCAAACGGAAAAATAAGGGATGTGATGGCGCATACCACACTTACTAAAGTAAACCTTTTTGTATGTTAAAATTTCGTGTAGTATCTCCGTCTTTAACTAAAAATAGTATATATACTACGTATAGCAGGCTATATAATCAATCTGATAATATGATCGCAGTGATGTAAATAACGTTTCATTGTTCATTTCACGTTTCAGTAGTGGTTTAATCTTATTAGAATATATAGAAAACTTCGAACGTTAACTCTGTGGGCACTTGCGCGGAGCCCTCAAAAGGTGCAGGGACCCATTTTGAAAAAATATTATAAACAGTTTTAAAAGCTATGGCTGAGAAGCGCTTGCTTGCAGTCTTCATCGTGACCTGCGCACTTGGTCTAACTGTTGTGTTGGACCTTTTCCAATTACACGTGCGTAGTGTTATTCCATGCCTTTGTTCGTTACCAACAGAACCATCACCAGAAGGTCTTCAATTGGGAGACTACGTTGGGGACCGACATTCTAAAATTTGACAAAAAATCCACTGATTTATAGTGTTTCATATTTCAATTTTGGGAGACTTGTAGCTTATTTGGGGAGGTAAGCCCACCAAAGCCCCAGTGGCGACGGGACTGATTACCAACAGACGTCTATTTCGAAAACTGTATTACCAAACCATGCCAGCTGGGACATAGACCTTTTGGATGCTCAGCAGTGATTACAACGTCTTACGTTCGACGGTTATTGCAATGAACAACTTTATTCAGTACACCCATTGCCAAACTGTACAACCATTTCGATTAACACTCTTTTTAATAAAAGCGTTAACCAAATCATATCTAAACACATCGTTTACCCTTGCGTTGTGTTTTCAGACTAAGGTTCTTGCCTCAAATTCACCAAAATGAGAGCAACACCTCTTTTAAACTTTTCTTGTTGAAATAAGCATGCCAACGCCTGAAATATGCTTCTTACGAGGGCAGTTTAGGTTAACGATCTTGGCCAAGGTGCACCACGGCGAGTCACTCATGAATTGTCTATGAATTGAACACACAACCTTCCAATTGAGAGGCGGACACTCTACCACTGGGCTATTGCCGCCGCAGCGAAATCTTCGTCACCAACGCCTAGGTGTCAAAAAATATTATGATGTGCAGTTGGGGTGTTACTGAGAAACAAAAGTTACGAGAAAAACGACTAAGCTTGATTATTTACCGTGATTTCATGCAAAATGTTTTATCAGATTTTGAGAGGAGGGGCAATATAAACCGAAAACAACTGGGAACCCTAACGTTTTGGTCTCCGGTCGAATGTCATCTCTTTCCTTTTTGCAAAGGACTTTTGACTGAGATGGCTGAAATGGCTTTGTCCGGCGAGGAAGGTGTAGGGACTGGGGCACAAATGGCCCCCAAGTAAGCATACCCGTAACTAGGGGGCGCAGGAAAATGTTTCGCCTCCCTTGGAATAATGTTTTGGACGTAGTTTAAAACTACTGGACATAGTTAAAAAAATGTGGGCCCCTCTCAGAAAAATCTTCGCCCCCAAATAATTTATCAATCTACTCACTCCAAAGCCACATGTCGTGTTCTTTCAGGCTAGCCTACCAGTGTGGAGCTTCTAAACATGAAATTTAAAAAGCGATAGAACATTAAAAAATGTGTTTAAAATAATAACAAAAAAATAGAAGTTTTAAACTCCTTTCAAAAATTCATTTTTGTTCAGCGAAGTGCCGCCCCGGGCCCGCGGCCCCCAGGCCCACCCTTGCTGCGTCACTGAATCAGAGAAAGGTGTTTTAGGAACCCGATTCCTTTGAATTGAAATTTTTCGGGCCTTACATGTCCATACCGAGTACCTAACATTTTCCTTAAAAAAAAACTTATTATACTTTTTATTTTTTGTCATGCCTTATTTTACCTCGGTACCTTAGCAACTGACACCGTGTAAGCTGTACATATCAGATATATGCAATGAGTTCACGTGACAGAGATATTAAATGAAGCAAGCCCAAAGAAAAAGATTAAGTGGTACAGAGCAATTTTTAAGGTAAAATGGTCGAAAGTTCCAGATCAGAAAGGCTAGCTAGAGAAGGACAGTGGGAATGAAGGTTAATTTATTGTAAATGGTTTCAGAACACCATTAGAAATGAAAACAACTCCATGTTACTGCGACATGGAAATTTCGACAGACACAAAAGTTTATTGCAGTAGCAAAGTTGCGGTACATATTCACTAGAAGTTTTGTAACTTACAGATGCCCAGATGTAGCAGATAGTAGAAGCATTCACTTGATTATTCGTGGGGTATTCTGTTCGAACCTGTTTTTTTCGTGAGTCTACATGGGGTTTTAAAAAATCTCATTGGCAGTCCTGTCTCATTCCGTGGTTGCATCACAATGGGTCGGGAATCCATCATTTACAGTGCATGCAGTATGCTACTGCACATGCCTTTGGAGCAGCGGTGAAACGTTGTTACGACAACAGATCTTATGTTTAGGAAGTATTTTGGTGTTGATATGACAGTGACAAGCTTCATGTTGAAATGGATTTTTTTGGTTATAAAGGTGGATGTTGATCATTTGTGTTTGTGGAATGTTTAAATAAATGCTGACTACTTCAGCAAGATTTAATTGCAAGTGGGCAACAGCTTCGAATATATTAGTCATATTTGTGAACTTTTCGGCTACTGCCACATGCGTTTCATATTAATTCGACTTATAAACTAAGCATTTCCATGGACATGATTGTCGAAATATAGGTCACAAAATTGCTAACGTGGTAGTTATCTCACGGAATATTACTGGCCTCAAGTATTCTAAGTTCATACATGCCCACATTTGAATTATATCAGTTTTTTGACAAAATAGACGATAAATTTGCAGCAAAAGCGTGAAAATTTTTTTTTTGAAGTAAGATAATTAAAAGTAAAGTATTACGCTGCAGTAATTCTTTTATTTTCTGTTAACTGTTTAGGGTCTTCCAGTATATCCAAAGAAATGTTTTAGGATTTTTCAATTTATGTTTGTCTGGTAATTTTGTATAAAATCATTTGCATTCAGTTTTTCATGTCCATTCGTTTGTAACTCCTCTTTCATGTATCCGTGAATCTACTTCAAAACTCTGAGAGTGCATGATCCAGAACCCCTACAGCTCGCACCAGCGAGGATTGCGACCATGACTGGCGAGAGTGGCACAAGAGGGCACGCTACTTTCGGATCTTCAAAAGGCTCTGGCAAACACGCGCTTTATAAAACAAGGTGAAACACTGGCCAATTTTATGCTGTTTTATCAAAGAATTTTTTGCCCATAAATGTTTCTTTAAAATTCATGCAAATTTATGCCAATGATCAGGGATCCTTTTGCCAGTTTTTTTATTGTACAGTATTTCACAAGTTGCTACAGTTCGAATTATTACTGCAGTTTGGATTGTCGCAATACAAGCGCTTGAATATTCAATCGTCACCGAACTTTCACCATGTGGATAGCTTCACGCGAAACGATTAGATTCTTAACTCTACGATATTTAATGATTTTTAAGATTTAAAAGACCTGACATCAATTCCGTGACGTCACAGTCATAGGAAATTATCAGACGAGTCTAGAAACAACTAAAAGCTGGGCCCGAGTCAGCTTTCGACGCCCTTTTACTCCTAACTTATTCTTCTCGTCTATGCTGCCACGAAAGTGCTAGTGGGGGCGCCTAAACTGACTTCGTCCCCGGGCGCAGGAAACCCTAGGTAAGCCACTGGTGCTGTGGCGACCAATTTCAGCTTTCACACGTCAGTGCAGCAAAGGCTTTTCCAGCAAACCACCCCGAAAATTGGCCTTCTGGTCACAAGTTCCGTATTATTATATTTAGGGCCTTGGCTATATCAATTGAGGCCCCTTCAAAAAGCTTGTGTTTTGTGTCAACTCATCACGTTATTTCCTCGGTGTTGAGAACAATGGTGTGACGTGTCTCATTGAAAAAGATACGCTCCATTGCTAAAGCTTCGCCTGTTCGGCTTAGAGCGAACTCAGCTGAAAAAAACACATAGCAAAAGAACGAAAAGACTAGAACCAGACCTGCCGACCTTTTTTTCAAAAAGAATGACTAACGGAGAGGAAAGTAGCAAAAAGGCTTTGAAGAAGGTAGATCCACACACCTGTATGTGGATCGCATGCACTGCGGTAGCAGTGGCGATCAGAGTAATGGTTTTTGTCATGACATTGACATTTTGCTGCATTTTCACTCAATCGTGTTTTATTGACACTTTGTTGAGGCAAACCCACGCGTCGGTTTTTACTGCCGACTTGTCGATGCTTCGCTTTGGCTTTGATGTTTGCCCGCGTCTAGATGAAAATTTGTGCAGTGAACGCGCTATGAAATTTTTCATGTTGAAATACAAATCTTCTGCAATCAATTCTTATACTTTTTGAAATATTTACCCTAATGTAGTAATCATCATAGGCATCTGCGTAGAACAAACTCAAAGAGACTATTCAAAGGAACTCAAAGAAATTACGTTTTCCTGATGTCGATAGCAAAGGTTGTGTTTTATATTTTTCCCATTGCTGATGGTTGCCACACTGGGGTAGCAAAGCTAAGTGCCGCCAGGGGCCGACCGTAAAAACGCCACCCTTTCCACCCCTCAAAGTTTACTTACAGAATTTAAAATGAAAGAATGTCATGTTTCGTGCAAAGTAAAGATGTAAGGCATATTAAAACAACTTGAACATCAGAATCAAACACTAGCAAACTGAAATGGGTTTTGTCTCATCATTTTTCTTCCTATTTTTTTGCCTTTCTATCTAGACATCTAATCACTACAGCATGGCGCTGCAAACACACTGATTGTGTTCAGCAGGATGATTCTTACTGATTTGCAATCAAGAACAAGTTCGCTACATTAGAATGTGTGTTTATTTATGCGTATGAAATAGCCTATGCTAACATGGTAAGCGGCCACCCAACTTGTACCAACAGTTATCTGGGCCCAGTAAGTAAAAAAGGATGAGAAACGCTGGTCTGGGGGATCAAAGAAAAAAACACAAAGCATGGGTTATTGCGGGACCCACTTAGGTGATGGGTACTCCGTTTACAGATGTAAACAATTATATACGTTTATATTTGTAGCATCCTTGTTTTCAACTAAAATAAGGTGCATATACTGAGTTGAGTTGAGTTTATTTGGCGATAATTAATATTCAGCTAGAAAAAACACAAATTAGTGCACGGATGCCAGGGCATTGAAGGAACCGGAAGGTTATCGAGTCAATGCCCCTCAGCAGTTAAATTAGTTTTGTTACTGTCCAGTTTCAACTCGTGGTGGTGCATATATGTGGGAAGGAGCTGCTAGATGATCAACACAGAATGTAGTAGGCTATGATAATAAACTTAATAATCTAATCAATAACGTAAAAGTTTCATTGGTCACTTCACGTTTCAGTAGTGGTTTGTTTCTCTTTGATTAATATACAAAAGGCTTCAAACGTTAACTCTTATCTCCACTGGCGCGGAGCTCCATTGATGGACCCATTTAGATAAAAATTTGTCAAATAGGACAGTTCTGGTTGAGAAATGTTGCTTGCTACCTCCATCCTTACCTGCAAACTTGATCTAGTTTTTGGGTTGGATTTCTTTCAATCACCAAATTCAAAAGACGTATATATACTTCGGCCGGGAGCGAAGTACAAATGAAACTATTTTTATGATTGGATGAATGGACCATGGTGATCTTTGCAAGCACTCACCTAAGACAGAACATGTGTCGCATTGCTCTGCGAGGCATGCTTCGTCAACGATACACGAAGTTTTTGCTCCGGTTGCAATGTGTTTTTGAAGCAATGCTGACCCAACGCAATCATTAATGTTGTTTGCAAACAAAATGTGCCGGTTGTCCCAGAGTCATCTACAGCACTACTTTTGTCAAACTATATAATACACGATTATAGGTATTCCATTAACTCAGGGACGGATCCATATGGGGGCGATTGCTCCCCCCAAAAACCTACGAAAGTAATTTTATGCACCATGTATTTTTATTCGAAAAATAGCATTCGCGATATAAGGCCATTTTGCCGTCCACTGTTTTGTCATAGCAGTGTTATGATTGAAGTATACGTCATCTCTTACGGTAGTGAAACCGTAATGAGACTCACTACAAAATATGACTGAAATCGCCCCTCCCCCTAAGCTTACAGGGTGGGCCCTCCCCTGTATTAACTAAAGATCTGTTCTGCCCAGAAGAAGCATCTGGGGATAAAATATTAGTATCAGTTTCATTTACTAATATTGCTATATCAAATAATGTCTCTAACACAGCTTACATCGCCATAGTCTTTGATAAGAGAATATATGAAATTGTTAATACTGGGAATATATCATGATAAATTCCAGTGACACTATTAAAATTAGTACTAAAGTTGATGCCAGTAAAAGTAATTTAAAAAGTAATTTTGTTAATATTGCAACATTTACAAAATCACAAAATCGCTATCATCGCTTTTTATAACTCTGTTTTTATTCTTCTCTGTAAAAAATAATGCCGATTTGGAATTATAAAGCAGCATTTATATTGTCTTGAATGTGGTTGTGATGCTTTTATTATGGAAATTTTGCAATTACCCACATTTGCATTTGTCAAGGGACGTTCTCAAATGACACTGTATTTTACTTATGTAGTATTTGGGAAGGCATGAACCAGGCTTAAAACGCGAGTGTCAAAAAAATAGCGAAACCGAAACACTCAATACAAAGCATGCCAGGCCGAGGCAAAAATTACGAAGAAAACAGCTTACGACTCGATGATGTCCACCACCGGAGTAAAGTATACTGTCGAAAGAAAGTTCATTAACGGAAAAATGGAACTTGAAAAGTTCACGTCGTGCAAGATGTTCGAGTGGACCCTGGCGAGGACAAACCCAGCCGTAAAGTCCAAGGGATAACAGGAATTTCGTGGAAAATGTTGCTGACCGAGTTCTTTAACTTCATGTGGTAAGCGTCACCGGTCTGGGAACCACTGTGGTGTCGTCACCGGTCTGGGAACCACTGTGGTGTCGACGTCTTGTCTGGGAACAACGATGGAGACCTAGTGGAATTGGTGATCTTTATTATAAAACGGAAAAAGAACGAACAGGCTTGAGACGTTTCGAAACATGACAAATTGATAACGCTGGTTCTCGTAATAACTTCTCAAGTTGGCTCTCACGCAGGACTCACACACATATTGACTCTCGTCACGTTCACACGTTCTGCTCTTCTTTCACGCGCCATTTTTTTATATTGTGGTTTGTTGTTGGCGCTTTATAACTTCAATGGTCTTGTAGCGCCACGACTGAGTTTGTACAATTTCTGGTTTTCATTTCACTCGTGTTGTTTTTCTGTTCTGGAGATGTTCCCTGCAGCTCTTTCGAACACCGTGCGCCTGCTCAGAAGGCTACGGTACCAATTTACAAGGTTTTGGTAAGACCCGGCGAAAAGTCGAACTCTCGAAATATGTGATTCAAGAGGGAAAGTTGCGTTCGATATGCAATCCACGCCTTGAATAGGCTGCGGGCCGAAGCCAGGTCCGCTGCACTTTTAACCAACCATTGGCTGAGTTATTGATTAATTTTTGCGAACTGCTCCATTATTGAAAACGTTGGACATGAAGTTGAACTAACAGGCTTGTCCAGTGGATACTTTTTCTGTCCTACCCCATGGCAACTTGCGACTGCTCCATGCCATGGGATTCCCACGAAACTCGGAATATGAAAGAGATTATATCATGGGTCTATTTAATGCATAGCAGCTAGCCTCTAGTGAACCGGGCTAAAACATGCCAAAACGCAATTAGTGGGGATAATGAAAATTGGGCGACACATTTTTAGTTGTAAAAATCCCAACAACCGTATTTTCGGGGACGTCGCATCACTCTTGTATCATGGCACTGAAACTTTCCGTTTAACAATTACTTTGCTGTGAGCATCATAGAACAATGGTGTTCGTTTTCATAAAATTCCTGCTTCAGTCCGTGACGTAAAATCACAAACTATAGGACGTAGGAAAATTTCAAATCCACTGGCCCAACTCCCATCCTGTGGGATTCCCATAGGGATCCAGTTCCATTGGACGAGCATGTGAATTAACTATAGGAGGTTGTTGAAATTTGCCAGATATATTGGGGTGCAACCCTATTTGGGCTTTCCAAACCAGCTTGGTCATTGGAGGTATCTGCTTTTTATACTTGCACATGCATGCAAACAGGTCTGTAGCCAAGGGCGTACGCAAGGGGGGAAGGGGTTGGGGGTTAACACCCCTTCCTTGAGCTTGATATTTTACAAAGACTTTGTTACCTGCGCAAAGGAGATTAATTGTTTTCACATACTTTTGGCTTGTTAATTTGTCGACTTAATGCAAATACCACGGAATAAATTTGGGTGCACATTTCAAGGAACATTGCACATGGAACAAAATGTAATAATTAGGTTTTGGTGGGAATCTGGGTTATCGTCTGCGTCCAGAAACCATCTCATTACTTTTTGCAGATCTGTCGTCTACTAAGCATGTAAAGATTGTGTTCTAACAACTGTCTTTATTTTGTCTGTTAAGGCTGATCACCGCAAGCGCACACCGCATTGGCTACATTACCACTTTCAGTACCACGATAGAAATGCTGCACGAGATCAAAAACAGCAGTTTTTAACATAGAAGGATTCATGCATTTGATAATGTCTCACTAGAGAAAAAAGAAAACTAGAGGTTTGCTGGGCTTCTATACATAACAAAAAATTGACAGTTATCTTGCGTAGCGTACTTTATGCGCATTCTCAATTCATGTGTAGTTTAGCAAGATTCGATCTTGCAAACGGGGTGTGCGCCAGCCAGTCCAGCCGCACACTTTGTATGCTCGACTGCTCGCAGTGGACAAGACATCAGCGCAACCTCATTTTGCAGTTCTATATTGCTCTGACGCAGTGATGAGTGTGTTTTACTCCCGTGTTTTAACGCGAAACCTGATATTTTTGCAGTTTTGAACTGCTGTGTCGTAGCATTGGGTGTATTTTCCTCCGGTATCCTAACTTGGAGCGCTGGCAGTTTAAAAAGTAGAAGAATATGCATATTATGTCAACAAACTTGGCCAAAACATTGATTTGCAAACATGAATATGACGTCAAATTGTGACGTCATAAGCAGCACACACCAAATACAAACCTTCTTCTTCTTCTGACCACCATATGCCACTGAATGAAACCACCCCCCCCATGAAAATTTTCTGCGTACACCACTGTCTGTAGCTACCAAGAGTTGTTGCCTAAGGTGAGCAAACTTTTCCAAAATGATTGTACTTTGCTGCAAAAACATTTTAATAAAAAACATGTTTTGTAAAACATTAGAACAATTGGGAGAAAAAAAAGTGGAACTATAGTCCGTCACTACCCATTCAAGAAAAGTGGTAGCGTAGCACATACCGGTAATTTACAGATACAGTGATTCTTGCACCTCCTGTGCAAAGCAACAAAATGCAGTGCAAAGCCTTTTCGATACAAATTTGCTCATAACGATGCTTCTCGTGGTACGTCTGTTCCCACAGTTGTGCAAATGGAACGACTGCTGTCGTCCAGTCTAACTTGGATTCTCACCTGCACTACACGAAACGCACAAGAATGATCAATGCCATCGCACATCGGTAGTCGCGCCCGTAAGCAAAGAATGATTTTGGTCTTTTTAAGGACCAGATAGAAAAACGCCCTACCTACGGTCTCCCATACCACCCATTCCGAATCGGAAAACCTTATATACAATCAGTACTACTTTTGAAAGACGAAAGGGGATAGTGCAGGATGCTTCTATATTGGGAGAATTAAAAATCAAGTACATACAGCAATTTGTCTTAAACTGGCTATTGGAAACCGTTGCAATATTTCACTCGCACGATAAAAGAGAAGTTGGTGGAGGAAGCCATTCGGGATTTCCTGGATGACGGTTGTAACTATTGAACCAAGCCTTGTGGCTCTGTAACTGTGGAAAGGCGATTGGTGAAAATTTGTCTACTCGAATGTCAAGATAGCCATGACTACCCAGGATGGAGAGGATAATCGTTAGTTCGCAACTTGAAAGCCGTGTTGACGAATGGCTCCCAGTGAGGGGATGGTGGGTACGTTGAAGAAAACACTGAAAGCCTGATACCGGTTCTTCATACAAGTATACCTATAAATTCAGCTGAACGATACATGGTGTACCCAGTAACTTTCATTACAAAGTTCTAAATAACATTCCGAACTTTTGCAAAATAAAGTCGGCCTACAAGTACCCGCTAACTTTGCCAAAGTAAATTACAACTGCCTGCGAACTTTACCAAAGTAAAGTGAGCAGATACGCGAAACCAAGGCTGAATTCGGACCGATCGTTTGCTTAAGGGTTGTGAGCCAGAGCTCAAGCGATTTTGGATGGCTGGATCCGGAGCTGGAGCCTGAAATTTGGGTTCCATTTCCATAGACACAGTTTGCGGGGAAAGCGAGTTGTACAAACAGTACAACGTATTTTAGTTTTCAGTGGACCAAATCGTTCTTGGGCCGGAGCCAAAATTCCTAGATGTTGGAGCCATAGCTAGAGCCAAAATATTTAGATGCCTGGAGCTGGAGCCGGAGCCTGGAATTTGAGTTCCGGCTCCACAGTCTTGCTTTGCTTCCTTTAAAGTCACATTAGGCAACTTTCCGCTTGTCACTCAATTAAAAAATTTGAATGTCTCTATTGGCATACGTATGCAGATTACAAAGGAAAAAGTTGTGGGTTGCTTTCAAGCAAAATTGAAACGCAAGACCGTGGTGTTCAACCAACTCTTTACTGCGTTGATACAGGAAACCAGATTTGTAATGGGTGCAGAGACCGAGTTTATGGGGGGACGGGGGGGACATGTCCCTCCCAACTTTTGTACAGGGGGGACATAATATCTAAATGAACATTAGCACTGGATTATCTGTAGACACAGTATACAGATTTCCTACGTAAACTGAATTGTCATGATTGTTTAAAATTGTGTTGGTTAATTTGAATTACCGAATCAATGTGCACATGAACTTCGCTCAATCACGAATTCCTCCGCTGGTCTGTAGCCAGCAATCAGAACACGGTTGCAACAAGGCGCGTAGCCAGGGAGGGCATCGGGACAATGCCACCTCCAATTCTAAAGTTTGCAGGTTAATAAAATATTTGAAGTATAAGCCAAAGAAACACTTCATGCAAGTCAACGAAACTGCCTCAAGGAACCCTTCCTACTTCAGCGTTTAGTCGAATGGAAACTTGTATCTGACCTTTTGTAATCATCAATGACCGCAGGTAAAAACAATTGGAGTAACGCTTTTCGCAGCTGTTTTTGGCGCACCAGCTTTCTGTATCCCACCTAATGGTTATGTAAGCTTCATTTCAAGGCCATCGCAAATTCTTCTCTGATAACCGTGGGTGTTACAAATACAACCTATCCTTGTTTCCAGTACAAGCGTAGTGTTAGATTTTTGTTTTTGCACAGTTTTTAAATAACACGCGTGAATATGGCGTTGAGATAAACATTATACGTCTTGAAGCTCAAACTTTGGCTGAGAAGCGATTCAGTTTAAAAGTCTTCTTCAATGCGCCATAGTCACTGTTTAGCAACAATAGGCTAGCATTCATTCTAGATATTTATTTCTGATGACATGTATTGTGACGGTTCAATCACAATTATGTGGGGCCTTAACGTTTTCATCAATGATTTCCCTTTACCTTGCCAGCAAGTAAAAAATCATTCTTTTCAAGATAATAGACCCCGACCTGCTGTTCATAAGCTCAGTGTTTCAACCTTCATCTGATGTTAATTGCCACCCTATCCTACAGTAAATTATTTGTACTCATTTAACCGCAACGAGAAGAGTCAGCATCAATATCTAACGTAAGTAGCAAGATGCTTTTTATTTTGCAGGTGCTGAGGGAATTGACACTGCCATTACTTACAGATACTGAGATATCTTGCACAGGAGCGGATGTTAAAATGTAGGGGCAAGCTCTCACAAAGGGGCCCCAAAACATCGCCATTGCGAAAGGTAGATGCGGGATTACGTGGATAAAAGAGTTCAATTTATTTCACATTTCAATTTATGAACTAAATTCAAGAGCATAAGATACATGCGAAAGCAATAAAATTTTTTAAAGTTTTGCAGCTACACAATTGAAAGCTGCCTCCTGCAGCACATTTTCCCACAAGTTTTGCTTTATTTCAAAAACACGACTTGCTTCATAGCTTCTTTAAATGTTGCTCTAGAGTGGTACATAACTTTTTTAACTAAACAATGGTGCAAAGCTCTCAAGGGGGGCACGGTATCTCTGAAAAAGGGGGGCCCGAGGCGACTGCCTCGTTATCCTTCCCTAATATCCATCCCTGAGCTTGCAATCTCTCTTGTTGGCAAAGTGCACGCCACTAAAATGAAACTAAATTTGAATTTTTTTCCCATTAGGGCTTCAAATTCCGCAGATAAGTTATTGTATTTTCGAGAAGCCCGTGATTTATACAAATTTAATTGCGTGCAGTGATAAGCTATCTTTACATGCAGCTGAGCGTGGTCAATAAGTTTTGTAATGCTGGGGTTACGATTGTGTTTACAGTTTCATTCTATTTTATATTTCAATGAAATCTGTTCAATTTAGCAAAGTCTCATCAAACAATATAAACGAAGTAAGTTTAAAGTTACTACAACGGTTTTACGGAATAGGTTGAACATAGCCAAAAGATCTTACGGATTATCAAATGTCTGAACATTTTTCAAACGCGTTGAAAGACTCTAGCGTTTACGGTTATCAACTACATACGTGAATTAATCGCTCAAAAATTAGATGACAACGGGATCCATTGTATTACGGGATCCATTCTATATATGGATTCTATTGGAATAAGAGCTGATGATGCCTACTTCGTAGGTGAAATACATCCTCTGTAAGCAGAGCCGGATTAAAAGGTAGGGGGGCCGGGGCAATTTTTACTGGAGGGCCTCTATGACGTAATTCATGACATCATCGTTTGTAAAATTTACGTTTTCGCTGATTCGCAAGGTTCCCGTTTGTTTTTTCCGCTAGTCGAGAATGTGCTTACTCAAATGCACATACAATTAGCTGCGAGGAGAGAATTTATGATATGAATACTGGAGTGTATTTTTACTAAGAAAAAATATTCCACAGGCTAGGGAGTGACTCGGCAAGAAACAACATTCACCCAGTCCCGAACAATAAGCAGAAACCAGAGATTACAAACAAAAACGCCGGAAAAAGAACATGTCAATATGGCTAGGCAGGCTAAGAGTGAAAGTTGTTTCCAAGCTAATGTCTTGATTTTCACGTTCATTTTCAGGTGCTCTCCACTCCTTTAACGTTGCAGCTTGAGCGTTTTGCCAGAAAAAGCGATTCAGTCACGGCGTTTTAGTTAACACTGCTTTTAGGTTAATGCATTATATTATTTTCTTGCCTCGTCTTAACACATTTATGCTTTAACGAAAAAGCCTATTCATTAAAGCAATGGCTTTAATTTTTACGACTATCCGTTTGTAGGTTCTCTTTCCTTATTCTTTTCAATGAGGTTTTTAACACAATTCTGAATCACAGACAACATCTTAGTACATGACCAGATGCTGGTATAATTCAGTGAAATTAATACACATACTTTTTATTGGATTCTTGATAACCAACGTTCAAATATTCACAACACAACTTACAGTTCCTCTTAGTACAAGATTTTATCATTTCCTGATTTTCTACTCACTGCTACTCTAAACACAATTACAAAATTGCTAGCCGCAATTTGTGCATTCCTTTCATTGCGACTTTTTTGAGGGTATCGCCTGCTTGAGTCACGGAATGACTTTTTTCTGGTGCTGCTGTTCTTTTGAAGAGCACTTCTTTCATGCCTTTTTCTCGAATCATGTGCCATCGGAAATCAGGCAGTCATTAATTGACTGGCGTATTGAATTTTGTGTGTGAATCAATGTGTCCCTCTTGACACTGGCTGCCGGAGCATTCCCTATTTACACAGCACGAAATCTATTCGCCGTGGGCCTGATGGTCCCAGGTTTTGTCTGCTGGACGTGCCACCACTAGTGAGGACCAGTGTACATCCAACCAAGGGCTCCCCTATCACGAGATCAAGCGGCATCTCTCGGTACAACATGTACCTGGCCTTCCCAGCCATCTGAAATCTTGTCACTGATAGCACTCCATATATAGGCATCTGATACATCTGTAGTAATATTTCACCCTTGCTTTTACTATTTTCATGAATGACACGCAACACACGATATATTAGACACAAAGACAATAATCCACACATGATATATTAGGCACAAAAGCAATAATTTAATATTTTCGTAAAAAGTTTTTATTCATGTGTCTAAGATCTGTTCCTGTAAATATTATGCATTGCTTTTTGGGTGTTTATAAGATTCTTTAAGTGCTTAATATAATTATTAAGAAAAATTTGTCAAAATCTTCATTTTAATGGTTTTATTCGTTGTTTGATATTTTATTAAGTTATCGTGTTTCAGTCTTGCCTTTTACAATTTTGTATAGTTTAAATTTTCTTATTTCTTTCTGATTCAGAGGCAGTAGTCACTTAGGGTGAGAACCGTCTTAAATCGCATGGAACGTCGCGTTTATTACATGCTGATTCTTCTTGGGTTTGTTCTAATTTACATGGAGGCGTTACGTAATGCTAGCGCGTGATATCTGTCTTTCAAGGTTCATGAACTTTTCGTGAACTCAGCAACACGGTCTGCTTTAGTTTGTCGCAGATTGTTCTTGCGCAAGTTCTTTCAGAATTCCTTTCTAATTCATGCTTTCGTCTTGCAGCCATTCTGCAAGGACTTCCAATTCAAAACTGTTCTCGGTTGCTTGGGGTACCTCGGTGATTTGTACTTCTGGTTCCGATTGTTCAGTTGTTACATCTGTTGCAAGCTTGTCGTCGTATGCAGTGAGCAATCAATTCACTTCCTGTGCTCTTGCTGCGCTGGCTTGGATTTCCTCGGTTGTTAGGTTCGCGAGGGTTGTTGATGGTTTCCACACATGTGTTATTTACAGTTGATTTGACGGCAGATCATGCACGTACATTACGTAAGCATGCCCTTCGTGAGCTCGTAATCCTACGTGATACATTATACTATGTGTGGAATCTTTTATTCTTAACTGTACTGTCGTCAGTCTCCCGCTTCGTTCGCTTGACCATTTGAAGCTCATTCGTATGACGTCTTAGGGGTCTATTTGTTCAAATGGCTTTTGTAACAAACTTCGGTCTTCTATTTTCGTTGCTTTGAGCTGAGCATAAATGCTTGCACCAGATTTAGCACCTTCTATTAACATTTGTATGTTACCCATCTGTAGCATATATAAAATGCAATTAAATGGTTGCATTCCTTTTGCATGGTTCACGCGTAAATTTCCACTTGCTTAAATACAGCTTTTGTCTTTTGTTTTAGCAACTACTTGAGCTTTTGTCCTTCATAGCAAATGAATATTTCACTGTTTATTCATTTACCTGGATTAATTCTTTTAACCAATCTGCTATTTTTTGTAACTCTGGTTCGTATTCATTTACGTGGATTAATTCTTTTAACCAATCTACTATTTTTGTAACGTGTTCGACGTTTGTTCTGGCGTTACATAGTTTTCTATTGCTTGGAACAGATTATAATGCCCTAAAAACGTATGCATAATTTATGCAAATACGTACACACAAATATGAATTTCACAAGTTCATTTTTAGACAACACCACAATCGCTTTACAATAATATTTTCACCAATTGTACTCGACGCTTGCATCGTTCTTTGCTTACAAATATATGTACGCACGGTTGTCACAATTTCTCTCGCTTGGTCACTGCGCTTCACTCCAAGTCAGAGAGCGTATCGTTCATTGTTTTAAATGCTAACTTGTCATGGAACTTGGTCACTTTGCTACAATCTCTAATACTACACTTTTGTCCTTATCGGTGTTGGGGACGCAGTGCCTCCAACACTGCCAGATCCTTGCGCTTTTTCTTCTTAGAAGCTTTGCGCTTTTCACAGCTCCTGATAGCATTACAGATTTCGGCACAGCTCAAGCTAAACACTGCAATCTCGTTTTTTGCTCTTTCGTTTTACGAATCGACTGATTAAAACCTTTTCTGGCGGACCACGCAATGACATGTGGTGTAAATGGCTTGAATGGCTTCATATGTTTATGATGTAACACAACAATAGTAACCACCGGAAGAAAAGTGCGTTTCC
>Ga0210059_1001505_pt1 | contig 35209 bp, 28 predicted proteins | sample Ectturendosymbi2_FD_188042 | JGI IMG/M metagenome (GOLD analysis project Ga0210059, IMG submission 188042) | Ecteinascidia turbinata endosymbiont from Florida, USA - Sample 2 (SPAdes) (version 2) | ecosystem: Host-associated > Tunicates > Ascidians > Unclassified | place: Key West, Florida... | reverse complement strand
CACTAAATAGTTCGAATAAAGTGAGCATCCGCCTACAAGAATTTCCACACTGGATCTTCGTGTTTCACTGTAGACTTTTGACTAGCAGTGCGAATCTGCGTGTCGCTAGCACATCTCTGAGATCGCAGCCATGTTTTAATGTAATCGTTTGGATCCCACATCTTCAAGTAAGGCTACTGGTGCAAAAAGGTGTGGAAATGTGTTCCCACCCAACTAAACCCCTGGTTGAGTATTCGGATATATCTTTTGCTCAGTAGTCCATGGCATCTCGAAGGTCTAATTTGGTAGACTCTTAGAACATTAATTCTACTTGATAAATCTGAAATATAAAAAGAAGTGATTAATTAATACAAGAGTTATTCAAGTTTAGGTGATGACCGTTTTTTTGTGTCTATATATGTTAGTCAAACTTTATATCGCCACAGTCACAGCCTGGAAAACGAAATGCAGCTCATTGAAAGCCATGGTTCCGCGGAACTCGCTTTCGAAACGCTGCTCTAAACTGTTTTGTAAGTACTGCATACGTGGAGTTAACCTCTGATACTCTCAGGCTTGTCCATGGGAATGTCGTTCCTATGGGAATCCCTTGGGAAACGTCCCATGGGATGGGACAGGCATAAATTTCTATGTGATGGGACTGGGACAGATAAAAATGTCCCGTGGACAACCCTGTATACTCTTTTTCACTTGAGTGTTTTTTCCGTCAACCGTTCGGTATAATTTATTTTCGTGCTTAGCAAGAGCTCAACAAAACATTTTCTTTATTTAAACAGCAGTTAATCCTAAAGGCTTCAGCCGAAAAATGTAGCTCACAGAATGTGCCTTGCTTTTTAAAAGTAACGATGCCGTCGCTGTGCGCTCTACTATAATCACTAATTTGAAACAAACTTCGCAGGGGTAGACCACAAAATGTACAGTCTGCAATCCTCGCGCACAACGCATGTGATCCATGTTGCAACTTACTTAAAATTCTGGACCTAACACACATGTATAAGAAGCGCTGTAGGTAAGTGTCGATGGGTCTACCTCAACAGCTTTCCCTGAATCAGACAAGAACGCCTTGTACTATTGGCCTCTCCCCATGAGCTCTATCCTCCAATCAGTTTATCGACAAGTGTCCTACTGCCAAAATTGGCTTTGCTGTTTGTTGTCACGACTGCTTTTGTTTTTTGTCATCAAACACCTCATATTTTAATAGTGACTGCTGGCTGTGTATCTGAAACCTTTGATATCTACAGTATTCCAACAAACGGTTATTTTAAAAATACACATGGATAGTAGCCCTACACTTTAACAGCTTCAGATACGCTGTGCGACCGCGTCACGTGATCTTGGGAAACAGACCCCACGTGCCGTGAACACACACACAGAGGCGCTAGAAATTTTTGGTTTGTTTAACTCGAGAAACTAGTTCCAAACAACTGCAATTTAGCAACAAAATTTTAACTTTGTTTGAAAGAATGATAACACCTCATCAAATAACGCAAATTAGCGCTCCTTGGTAAAAAGTGTTCCCCTAAACCGCCCCGGCAAGGAGCACAATTCAGGCCTCGGCCTGCCGCCAATTGCCGTCACCAAACATTAACAAAAAAAAATAATAAAATAGCACAAATCAGGGCACTTGGTGAAAGGTAATTAAAAGCTCTAGGTTTTCTGTATGTTTTCGACGAAGCAGTGGACTGTGCTCGGCTTTCATCGCTTTGCGATGATTCAAACTTGCATATATCTTGAAACATGTAAGTACTCACCGCAATGGGGTTAAGCAAGGAGCCGATGAGAAAAAATACCAGTAGGAAACCAATTTCACATAAAAGTATGCACCTTTTCTATTTGAACAAGAACTGGGGATGCGTAATTTTCTCTGTTTCAAATTATTGTTTGCAGTAATTCTCAGTGTACATTGACTTCAGGTAGTTTTGGTTGTGGAGTCTGCGAACTAGCCTTTTGCAGTGCGCTGCATAATGCTGCTCTTTGTTCACTAATTCACTTACAGGACAGCAAAATATCAGAAAGATAGCTTGGTTGGGTAGGATCTAGCGATTATGCAGCATCACAACCCACAAAAATAGAAAGAAAATGTGTTTGGAAATTGGTACGCTCCATTCATTTGTTGCAGCTGTTTCCAACGATCACGCGATAGTCCTTCAAAACCGTCGCAAAAACGCTGCATAGTGTTTTTAACCTTTCCCATGGAGTGTTGCAATTCCACTGTGCTCAGGGTGCATATGAAAGAAAGCTAAAATTGGGTGATTTTATCATTTTAGGGTTAAAGTTTTCTGCCACAAAATGACAGTGATCCGTTTCTGAAGCACACTGAATGTCTTTAGTTAAATCTGTGTATGTTTTCAGCGTGGCATAAGCGTTGGTAGATTACTGTTTGTCAGGTGCTTTGATGATTCCTTGGAAATTGAAACGTGTTTCGTGGTACGAACCATGGAATTAATGCAATGAAGCAAACACATCTGGCGAGAAATCTAGAAACTGTGGTTGAAGCTGTGAAATCTATGCATACTTTTACGCAAAATATTTTGACGCTGCTATTTTTCAGTGCTACGGTGTGGAATTTCCTTTTCTTGCAGCTGTTGTTGATGAAACGCACTTAGTGTGCAAACAATCGTTTGAGGACTCAAAGGCATTTCTTGGCTATAAATGTGTTGAGAATGTTGACAGACAAAGGCTAAGAACGTTTTGTCAGCGACCCGTAAGGGCAAATATAGATAACTAGTGTTATGCTTACAAAGCTATAACGGCCATTAACGGAAGTAATACCTCTAGCAAAAGGAAGCTGTTCGTAAAGGCTTGTTTGTCCAGGTCAATACCTTGCAGTTTTATTTCCGTTAGCTGTTAGTAAACATCTGAAAACGTTCACCAATCTCTCTAGCAGTTACTGATGCGTTGCTAGCCATAACCAGCCAGTATATGCTTAATACAATCGCACTGCATTAGGATCATTTGATTGCTGTTTTCTTGTTTTTTTCTTGACTTTAAGAAAATTGAAACGCTTTTTAAAAATTGTTTACGACATTCACTTCAAATGCTTTGAGCCACATCCTATCGAAGCTTCTTTCTCTCTAAATAAAGTACAATCTGGTACTAAATCTTCATCGAAATGTTACCATTTGTCCTGTAAGTAAAGAGCTCTATTCACGACACAGCATTCATGTCAGATTTTATAGGGAGCGTTTCCAAAACATTGAATGCATACCGAAAATGACATTCATTGATAGCCCACTTCTGAAAACTTTGCAGGTTTGGTCAAAATGAAAGTTTTGTTATAGTCCAAAGCATAATATAAATGCGTGCGTCCTCTGTCAAGAAGTTCGTGATACGTTCTACGTACTTGGCCAATTCAATAACGTTCACCAACGCGGCAATCGTTTAGACGTAACTGATAGTCATGAACTTACATGACGTTCATAATAAGCGCAAAAAGCCTCATCAGTAATAAAAACAATCAGCTGCATGTGATATTTTGTGCAAGGGGCCTGGACGCCCCAGGAAAGAGCAGAGGGGTCATGCGCAGGGACGAATTTAGGAATCGTGGGACGGGCCCTAGGCCACCCTAGTTTTTGGGGCCCATGCAGGTGTGACCTATTTGGTCGCTTTTCGTAAAAGCGTAAAAGTATGTCTCTCATGTGTGTAGTACTCCCTCAAAAATGTATCTTTTGTGGTACCAACTTTGTTTCTACGATTGCCTTAGATCTTCAACATAAATTAAAGACTTGTTTACATTCTTCTCACAAACAAATAGCAATGCGAGCTTTTCATGGATTTTATAGTTCTTACGTGTACTTAAGAAATATCTTCGTTAATTTCCGTGATTTCTAGCGTTTTTTGCAGGTTTGGTTTTCGGGTATGTACATTTCATTCGGGAGCGTGTTGCAGACCGAAAAAGTATTGTCTAGTTGTCGATATGAGTAGCTGCACGTAAACTCCTTTGTTATAGTAACCACATATTTTATGGAACAAACAACCACAATCCATTTAGTAGACACAGGTTTTATTTATGCCGTTTTCAAGTTGTCATTTTCCAAGTAATACAAAATATAGTGTTTTTATCCTGTATGCCAGTGTGGTCCAACTACAGCCCGTGGGCCGCATGTGGCCCACCACAGCGTTTTCAGTTGCCCGCAGAAGCATTTCGAAAAAGTCTTCAAAGCTTACCTTTGTTGAAAAGCGTGTAAGGTTACACTTGTCTCACTGAATTGCTTGCGCTGCATCAAGTGCATTTGCACAAGAACAATGAATAATACGTTTTTCTGTGTACCGTTATTGTTTTTGTTTCATTTATTCCGCTAACCCTCCGCTGGGACACCTGTATGGATAGCTTCTGCGTTTTTATGGTGCGTCGGCGTTCGTTGTCTTGAGCAGTACATCTGAAGCAATGAACTCAGTACTGTCAAATAAAGCTGTCTACCTAACCGCTAAACGCGACCTTTGCAAAAGTGGTCCCCAGGCCAACTTTTGCAAAGGCCGTCAGCAAAGATTGATTTCCCGAACTTAAAGATTTCGCGCTACAAATACACTCGATGTTTGGAAGATCATACATGCGTGAGAGCAGCCTACCTTTTCTATACTATGAAGCAAGTCAAATGTATAAACAGAAATCGAATGGTAGACGAAATACTGGATGATAGTCTCCCACCTGCTAGTCGCTACCACTAATACTGGTATTGATATAGGAACGATAGCGTCAGAGAAACCTCGACTACAGGCATACCACTGACAGAGATTTTTATTGATTGCTATTTCTTCCCTGAGGCGCCCATTTATCTCCTATTTTTTTGGTTGTAAATGTTGTGAATATTTTGTTTCAGGCTATATATCATTTTATTGGCAGTGGCCCGAAATTGTCGCGTTTTCGTTTTCGTAAAACGGCCTGTAGGTCAAAATAGTTGGACCATGCTGCTCTACGCTGTAGGATGATGGTAAGCAGCATGAAGACAAGTCTCTTCCACAGCTAAGTATTTTCGCAACACCCTCAGCTAACCATATGAAGTAAGCCCAATGTAGACACGTTTTTCCAAGTAAAACTCACGAGAAACTGTTCCAGCTTATTTAACTAACATCTAGACCAGAGCTTCAACAAGCAACCTCTGTATGCTGGCTAGGTAGTTGGAAACAACTAAACGTAGGTCCGCATCAAACACGCTATAAATTTGCCTACTAAGGTTCATATATTTCAGAAACAGTACAATTGAGAATTCATTTGAGAGACCACTGTGCTGCACTGACGAGGACTCTTGTTCGAGACGTTGGTATTTTCGCTCGTTTCAAAGTAAATTGTGAAGTCATGCCTCTGCACAATTTCGCAAATGTTAAGTTAGTAATGAGTCGTCATAGGAAGGATTGCGCGAGGCCCCAAAAGCTCTGGGCGTTAGGCCATGGACTATTTGGCCTAAGCGTAAATTCATCACTGGACATGCATGATGTTCTGGTTACACCAACGGAAAAACTGATCCACAGGACAAGTTAATTGGTATCGGGATCAGGCTCGACATTCCCTAGGCGTGGAACTACTTGAATTATAGCTGAAAACGTGTAGACCGGGGGCCGACAAACACCGGGCATCTTATTGCGGCAAAACATGCCCAGATCTTTCACTGAATCAGTGTCATGGTGACTTACGAGTTGTAACAAATTTGAATGTGCCAAACATTCAAGATTTTATTAATGACCCGTCCGCATAATAATGCCAGGCTGAAAGCGGTCCGCAGAGCGCAGTGCGAAAGTGGTTGCCGACCCCTGCTATTTAAGACCCCGTAGTGCTGCTATAGCCTACTCAAACGAACCTACCCACCCAGGCCAGATATAAAGAATTGTGGAGAATGAACGAATAAGAATGAACATGTGCAGGCCGGATTTACCAGTTGGCTATGTAGGCTTAAACCTAGGGCCTCCTCAAGATCAAAAGGGGCCTCCAGCAAACTGTGGTACGCATAGACTCAATTGCCGGTGTATGATCAGTTCGATAAATATTCATCAAAATTTTATGTCTTCATTATTCATTAAATTGAGTTTTTTTCACCTGATCAGATTTCGTTTTGAGGGCTATGTAGGCCTATTAGCAGCATTGACCTACAATAAAAATATTGTTGCTTGTTCTCTGCAATACTGTAGTGTTCTTGGCGTTTCTATTACGTGAAGCTCGTTTAGCATTTTTAGATGTGTTTTTTTCCATTTTAATTTTCTAAAGTCATTCCGAAATCAGATTGCTATTGAGTACTTTTTGTGTTGCGCCCATACTAAACAAATCAGAGAAGATCTTAACGACCTTGAATAGCAAGCAAAAGTCACTTTGCGAAATGGCAACCACAGAGTTCTACCACAAAGAGCCAAAGAAAACGGCAGCCGCAAGAAAATTACAAAATCGCGTTTGGGTCTTATGCCTTAGATTAGTCGTTTTGAGTTCATCAAGCCACGCAGACCCTTTAGCAGTTTAACTTGACGTTCACTCTCGGCTCAGGAAAAAGGTCTTTTACAAGATTCAAAACTAAAAGTAAATTAAAGGGTTGCAACGTTCCAGGAGAAGTTGCCCACACTAAGCATTCGGTGTATCAAAAGTGACAAAGTTTGGCAAACTTAGTTTTAATGAATTGCTAGGTGATATTGTTAATAAGAAGGCCGGAACAAAACCTTTTTAATTGTTCACTGTGCTATATTCAGCCTTATTTGATTCGATGATGTAGCTTTTTGTATGTATTTCCATAATGACAGCAGAAGGGAAGTTCAAACCTGCAGCCTCGTCGTCACGGGAGAGCATTGGTGGGCTCAGACCCTCCAAATTTAAATATGAAACACAGTCAGTGGAGATTTTATCAAATTTCCGAATGTCACGTGCCCCTGCGCAAATGTAAAGCCCCTATTGAAAACTTTCTGGCGACGCGTTCTGGTTTAAACCTCACATCCTATCGCGCGACGGTTTCGTTGCCTTCGATTCTCAGCGGTCTGAAAAAGTAACAAGCATCGCGAATCGTGGACTTAGCAGTTGCAACCATTTGGGTGCGTTTTACTTGACGTGTTTTGCTCGTGTGTGTGAGATTTTTACAGTCATGGTAAACGAGTCGCAACATGGTCCTCACGTTGTGCTTTAACGTCTTTATGCCGCCTAACATATGTGCAGTATGTTTGTTTTTTTAGCATTGATAAGAAAAAACAGATGTGAAATTTATAAAAAAATGTTAGATTTGTCTTTTACCAAATATTTAATCGTGACGTTTTCGCTTGGTTTGTCCACAAAAATTAATAATCCTGTTCCCGCCATCCAAGTACGCTTTCAACAATTCCGTGTCAATGAACGCTTTTGCGTCGAAGGCAACAAGCGCAGTGATCGTGGGGCAATCTAATTTTTTATTTACCGTACATTTAGAGCGTCAACATCGACATTTTCGGCTTGGCGCAAAATTAACTAACGGTAAACGGTTTTCCATATTTTCCCTCGTATCAGTGGAAGAAGGGGCCTCACAAGTGGATTAGCCTAGGGCCTCGCATCAACTAATTCCGGCCTTATCATGTGACTGAGAAGCAGGGATCCAATAGCAGCAGCAGCCACCGCCGCTCCTGTCCCTGCAGCCTGATCGCATATTCTGTGTTCGGAATGGTAATTAAACTGAAGTGACTAGTTTAACCGTGCTAAATCAACGCAATTAAGTATAAACGCAGAATAATGAAGTAAATTTTGTTTTATCAAAAATGTTTTTCAATATTTTTGAAAAATATGACGTTAGATTTGTCGTTGTTGTTTACAAGCTTGCACACGCTTGTTTACTTTGACAAAGAAGTATTTTGAATCACTGCAACTGCCCAAAAATTGTCAGGATTTTACGTACATTTTATCTCCCAAATTACAATAAACTCTTTGTAGTAAATTTCGTATCTCCGATACGCTAGCGACACCAAGCGTGAACCTGCCCCAAGCTTTCTTTGCAAGCATGTCCAAAAACGAAGCTGTTTGCTTTCTTTGTTACAACGCTGCAGGATCGAAATGATATTGGTTTATTCATGTATTTTTGTGACTCAAATCGCGAAATAACACAAATTCAAAAAGAGGAAAAAGAACAACATCAAAGAGTAAAATTGATTGCATACTGATGAGAATATAAAAACAACACGAACTTAAGGCTCACAAAATTGATGTGTTCTAACATATTTCAATCACAAAGGGTTGGCGAAAGACCATATGATTCAACAGCTCAGTCAATCCTGTTGGAAGCATAAATCAAATTTTATTGACGATGTTTCACATGTAATAACAGAAAAAAATGCATCCAATCAACGTCGGAGAATATACGTAAACAAAACAACAAAAAAAGCAGATAGGGAAAGCATGCCCATATAAAGGGGTGAGGTGAGTAAGTGGAGAGGTGAAAGATAGAAAGAAAAGGAGGGGTGCTAAAAGTGATATTACAGAAAAGTGGCAAGCATATGAAACAAAATCAACAGGAATTTTGGCAAGATAGCAAGACGTTTTTGCATTGTTTTCCAATTGAATAGGGCGAGAGATATTTTAAAATTTCAGGAATAATAGACAAAATGTTTGAACCAATATATTTTAAAGAAAGCTGACTAAGAGACATTTTCATTCTAGATAAATGATATTTTGCAAAGAAGCAAGACATGTTTGATAATTGTTGGTTGATGCAATATCAGAAAAGCAGTTATGAAAGTGTTTAGATACAGTTCACCGTTATCAAAAAGTACTTGAAGTTGGCAATTGACAATTTAAATAAGTCTGGAATATTTCGAACTCTGTGCTCGGAATAGAATAGTTGTTCTGGTTTGGTCAGACTTAGGGTTCTTGCAAATGTATTTTGTAATCTAATTAGAGCAGTCCAAAAATCAAAACCATTGCTTGCAGTCAAAAGACTTAGTTTTGGACATTGGCGGAGCCAGGGGTTTGGGGATGGGCATAGAGGGGGCCAAAAAGGTCAAATTGAGGGGGCCAAAAAGGTCTTCACTTGTTCAACATACTGTAGATTCTCTGGTGGTGACAGTGGTTGGTTGTCATACAAAAGTTATCACCTTTTCCGTCCAAGAAGGTGGCTCGTTTGTTGGTCAAACCTGTGATCTTTCAGGCAATCAGATCCTAAACAACAATCACGTTTCCAGACGCCGCTTGTGGAATTAGATATACATGCAATGTATGTTGCTTTTTGAAGCGGTTATTCAAAACCAAACAATTAACGAACAATATGAAATTACAGTACTCTTACTTCAGGTAGCTGTGCTAGGTGTAGATGCCATAAAAAACAATCTCAGAATGGCATGATAGATTCACACTTGTTGTAGAAACGCATTCTCCTAAAATAAATTTAGCATCGCTTTTGACGGTACATCGATTGGGTTTCACCTGGCTTTTCTAACATCCTAAGATCTTGGTAGTGGAGTTGAATGTAAATTTCGGGCACCCTTTCAATCTCAAAATAAAGCACTAAAGCGTTGCAACGCCCAAATTGGAAACATGACCTGTACGGTTGTTTAGAGAGTGGTTTTAATACCTGTTTCTGGTTTTGTAAGCACCAACAACGAGCGCATTTACATCAAAAGAGCAACACGAACGTTTGGTTGGTGAAGTTGCCCCCAACTGCCCTAACCAGGATCATCCTCCCGGGTAAATACAAGCTTTGCAGCGCTTCTTTTCGGACAGCGATGTGTTGGATATTTTTGATAGTTTTAGTTTTTCTTATTAGTCAACTTTTAAAACATGCAAATGGAGCAGGCAGACTAAATTTGCTCTAGAGAGAAGTTAGAAGACATGAGCAACCGGACACAAAGTATAAAATCAACCAACGCCGCTAAATTTTATCCAAAACTCATAATGTTAAAATTTTTCTTCAACATGGTGGTATTTACGTAAATTGCTACTTGGACGTTTGAACAAAAAGATGCTCTCGGGTAAAAACCAGGCAAGCATGATTCACCCTGATGTTACGAAATCCCAGCAGCTGTATGCAAACGTGATGGGGCTGAGATTTATCAGAAATGTGCACTGAGTCGCACCAAACATCGCCACCCCCGACTTGAACGGGTCACTCAGAAGAGGGACCTCACATACTGAAAAGGATCAGTAAGCTGAAAGTTTGTGGTGTGTTCGAAAAAAACACTATAAGATGTTTGAAGTTGATACTCCGTGTGATTTTGTGTGGTCAAGTACCGATAAGAGCTTGCCAGTAATGAAGGAATTTTTAGCAATTGCAGCGTTTCGCGAAAAACGAGGTCTCGCTATGATTTCTGGGAAGGAATCCGATCCATGCAACAGCAGCTCTGGAAATACCGATGCATTGAAAGAAATAGCACGCTTATGCAGTGCGTTTCCAGTATGTCTAGCACGGGGACATCTATAACTCCTTTTGCTAGATATAGCTGGCCTAGCAGCACGATTGCATTTTTCTTAGAGATTTCATATTTGGTCAATGCATCTATCCGTAGGTTGGCGTGCACAGCTTCTCTCACCAGCCTGACAAATATTTGGTTCAAGAAATTGAAAACAGCGAAGTTACACCAAACGCCTAGATGGAGTTGTACTATCCCAAACAATGGCCAGTCACATAAAGAGTGACTCAGAGTAAATATTGGAATGGAAACCAAGATTATAACGGCATTTTGGTTACTTTCTAAATAAAAGAACAAAGCTCTCATAAAAGATATTAAACTAGGCTGGAAAAGATCGTAGCTCATTTATTTCAAATGCGTTCATGTAACAGTTGGTAAATTTGATTTCTATACCTGCATTTGTTTTACAAATTTCCTCAAGACATTCTGGTGATGACGGGTCTAACGTTGGCTACACCCAGAGTGGAAAGACCAAGGCTGGCGAAAGTTTTGCAGTGCTGTATATTTTCAGAAGCAAACAATAAAATTTGTTTGGACCAACCTGCTCTATTTATAACTGCTTACTTATGTACAAACTTATTTATAGCAATACATAATCGCAAACTCGTTGAACCAGAACTGTCGAAGGCGAGCGCCAGCCTGCTAGTGATAGTGGCGTCGACGACTGAGCGCTGGAAACCACGTGACTTAGCGCGCATCTTACAGTCAAATCTGTTTACACTTGTCAGCACTGCAGAGAAAGCTGTACACGAGAAAAAACAGCAGCGTGCTTTAAATTAGATAAATGATCATTGAATGATTAGAACGCCAGTATGTTCTTCGACCAAAGCGAAATCTGATCAATCGCAGAAGCAGAACGGAACTCATAGTAATGTTTTACGATGCTGTCAGCAAAAGCCCTTGTAGCTTTTGATCCCCTGCATAGCATTCGCTGGTCTTCCATGTGTGGTTAGATGTTGAGGTTCCGATACAGTATGTCAATGATGTCATCACAGTCAACATTTTCACCAGGATCAAATAACGTGAGTTCACGTTTTTTTATTTTAGCCCCTTTTACGCAAAACCGGGCATTCTTATGATGCAAAAAGGCATTGGTCAACGACGCCCTTAATATTTACGTAATTGCATCTTCTACCGGAACGATTCCAAAAAAAGAGCATGACTTTTAGCATGCAACTGTCAGCCAGTAACAAAACATTAGATTTTTTTCTGTCAACACATATCGTCAAAATACAATCGCCTTTCGACTGAAGTACTTGTCGCTCCACGATTTTAGGACGTCGTTTGCGAATCGTCAGACGGTGCCTGGCATTTGTGAAGCCCCGCAATCACAAACAAAACATACAAACTACGAGGGCTTTTGACTTTTATGTCAGTTGCGAATCAGTCCCTTTGATAAAGTGAGGAAGAGTAACCAAACGCGACTTGAACGAACGTAACAAAGTCGGCAACGACGTAAAATGTTTACACAACGAAAATTCGTTTGCTTCCAGGGTTAAGCAAAGGCCATGTAGGCGGAGCTGGGCTTTTGTTTGCCAAGACCTGAGCCCATCCCTGAACGCTTTACGCTACGACCTGTGCCTCTATTTGAGGGAGCTTAGCTGTAATGCGTTCCGCTTCTGCTTGGGTCGAGCATGCCGTTTATTCGTTACGCTTCCTTATCGCGACATTGTTTGTGGAGTGGACATTGTTGTGTATATGGGTTTCCGGCCTTGCGAGCCTTGGCAGCAGCTGCTTTGTCGCATCGAGCCGTGTAATCGAGTTAAGCTACACGGCAGCCAGCAGCTCGTTTCAATAACGTTTGATCTCGCTTGGCAAGAATAATTTTGCGTCAACGAAAGAATAGTGCAGCAGGGTTCCAGTGGAAAGGTAGCTTAGTATTCTCTGTAGCTGAACAAAGCGAATGAAACGCAAGGCTTGCTGGTTCACGTAGGCAGCGTTTCTAACTGATCTGTGAATGTAGCTAAAGAAATAAGTAACTTTTGCGTTTTTTATCTTTAAAAGAAAAAAGGATTGTTTTAACCAACATCTTCAACTCAGAATGCCTTAGAACAGTAAAGTGACTTCAAGCAGAAATGTGTTTTGAATCTCCGCGAAACAGTTTTTTAGGACTTTGTACTAAAACAAAACTGCCTGAAATATGTGCTTGATAATATCTTTGCGAAAAGTATAGAAAATCTGTTTGCCAGTAATTACCTATTTCTCAATTGAAGTTGGTGTAAAAAGACAATCTTCACTTTTGCTCACTTTCTTGCGTCGCAACGTGTAATAATGGCATTTTAAAATACTTTTTCCTTCAATCAAAGGTCAAAAATATTTCAAACGCCATTTCCAAAACGATTTCAAACTCAAAGCAGCTATTCTTGGTGTCAATAGGTTTCCGTTCGTGGGTTTGTAGCAAGTACAAGGCTTGTACTTAACTTTCATCATCACCATTACATTGATTGCACACCGTTACGTCTTTCTTGAAATAGTTTGTTAATTCTGCAGTTAAACTCAAAAAGCGAAAATAACGTACAAGGCAGATTTCCAAATATGTATATTCCATTCGCTTCTTGTGGCCTGGGTGCTTTTTCAGAGCTTAAAAGTTGTCAAAAGGTTGCCAGTGCGAACACGCCTATTTTTACTAAAATGTGGATTTACAAATTAAAACTGGCATTCACAAAACAAACAGCATCACAAACCAGAACCCTTCACCAAAAATCGGCATTTTAAGCTGTGAAATCAATTTGCAGCTCGAGCGTGGAATCGTTGCAAATAGGAGATGACGTGTATAAGGAAGTGGATGTTTTAATATTTCCCGCTGTCGTTCGAATATCTCTAGAATATATCAATTCGGCCCATGATATAGCAGCACAATGGTCTTGATATGTTCACTTTTAAACTACAATAAAAAATTGCACAAAAGAGACTTCTGTCTATTGATGCGAAAAGTAAAAAGTATAGATTTATTCTTTGATGTTCATGAAAACTGTTCGAAAAATGCATTTGATTGATTGTAAAACAAAACGCCTGCCTAGATCACATTGCTTGTTACAAAAATGTACAGCATTTGTTCATAGTTTTTATTAAATATTATTTGAGGCCAATATATGCCAATATTGTGGGTACCTTTCGTAGTTTTGCAAGTTTGTTCAGAAGTGGAATTGATTTTGAAACTCATTGGCAATCCATGCGCTCAATAGAATTGTGCAGCATGACCGCTGTTGTGAAAAAAATTGATGTAAATGGTGAACAAGTTTATGGCGGCAAAACACAGCTAAGACAAAATCTTGGTACAACGAGAAACAGTATAAACATTGCACGTTTGCATGCAGCAGTGGTTGATAGACATTATGATATTGTGTGCAATATTAGTGGCGCATGTTGGAGAAGGTAAAAAATGGCCGAACCGAAAGGAAGAAAAGTTACTCAAGGATTTGTTTCATATTTTTGCAGTTTTAATGCAAATAGGTTTTGCAAGCAGGCTGATTTTTTTTAGAAAAATTTACATCACAGAGGGCAAATGTTGATATCCCTTTCGTAAAGATAGTGCATTAATTACTGTATTCACCTCCAGAATATCAGCATCGCGAAATCAAGAGTTTGGTGGACAGGTTTCTAGCTGCAATATAGAATTTCATTTCATTTTACAGTAACTAAGAAATATATATTGTGTAGTATAGCCAGCATATTTTTGATGTTTTTGCTTGCTGATCAAAAGCACAACATTATCAAAAGGTTTCATGGGATATGACCCTTGCGGGACTCTAAATAACATTGCCAAATTATTTTTCCGCAAAAGGTTTTCACCATCTAAAATTTTTTTTGTGATTTTTGGATAGTCACAGATATTTGGATATCCAATTCTATCAAAACGAACAGAGCAAGATCTACAGTTTGGCAAAACAATTTAGTTAACAGAAAAACCTTTCTAAGCAAACTAATTTCAGACAAACAGTTGAAAAGTATTGTAAGCCTGTCGTTTGTTGTCACCGTTTGCACGAACAGGCCGCATACGCTTGAGTAAACGAAAAGATAAGAACATTCAAAGCATTTTGTGAACGCGGCAGGTTGCATCCTATAAGCTTATTTCTAAGTGTTATCATAGCACACATGAAAAGAGTTTGCTTTGTAAGATGTTTGCAAACTTAACAAACTAACTTATCCACAGGTGGTGATTAGGAAGATGGTGGTTTTATGAAAAACATTTGACAGAAACCAAAATGATTGTTGCACTAAACTTTTTGTGGGCTTGTTTCCTTTTTTCAAGCTATGGTACAATATCTGTCGACTCCTCCACGCTCAGTGGCTCATTATCACATTATTTCGGGACACGAAAGAGAGAGGCTTGCGGAAGGCATTACATCAAAGGTAAGTTCATTGCTTTAAAATGCAAAGTAAAGGCAGAGAAACACGAAGTCTCATTTAAAGAAACAATAATTTAATTATCCACTTATGTGGAAGCGGAAAGGGCTTTCACTGCATGAGGACACTTTGCTACAAACATTTGGTCACGTCTGAATGGTTCAACAATTGATGTGTTGTGCTTCATTAGAAACTCTATACAAAAATTACTAATTTGTCATTTTTTAATTGCAGGTCTATTGTATGAAGTTAGTTAAAGCACAGAAGTGCAGAACGTTGTATTATAACTGTTAAAAAGGATTACAAGGCTCTAAGTCAGGAACCTTATCATCGCTTACGTTTAAATGTCATATTGTTTCTTCTGTTCAATATTCGGTCAACCAGACAATATAAACATCAGGATATATCCTTTATCCGGATAATTGACCTTTACAAGTATCAGTCTAACACTGGTGTCAACTACATATTTGACACACAGAGGCTGGCGAAAAACCTTATTGAGGAACAATAAAAAGTGTGGAACACTAAAGATTCATTTTAAACTTTATGTAGGCCGGCTGTATTACTTGATCAAAAACGGTTTTAACGGCCAAAAACGCTCCTGACGTAGATCCATATCTACCTCAGTGTGCAGTGCTTCATAGCAGATCTACATGTTAACCGAACCGTGAAACGGAAGAAACTTTCCTGAGAGGTGTTAGCAACTGGTCATTTCGCAAAACCAGAAAAATACCACGTAGTAACTCTCACACTATTATTTGCTGGTAGCAATCAAAATGTCATAAACTGTACAGTCAATATAAGCTTCGATTTAACGTTCAGGTTTGTAGCTGTTTCTAAGAGATCGTGAACGCCGTCGCGAAATCTCTATTCTCCCTCCTCAATAGCAAGCATGAAATGCTGCACTGGAGTATCTACAAGCAGTTTGTAATACATTAGTTTAGTACAGCTATGTTCAACCCAAATGGCTGACTGAGCCAAACATTATGGCACTATCTTGATCAGGGCCGCACATTGAATAACATATTAATGAGGGTCGCACATTGAATGACTTACTTTGATCGTAGCAAACAAAATTTAGCTTAAGCTAATGTACTGGAAGCGTTCGAATCAGGCCCGTAACCAGGGTGATACAGGGGGTCGAATGTCTCCTAAAAATTTTTTCTCCCCCTGGAAAAATGTTTTGGACAGAATTTAAAACTACTGGACATATTTAAAAAATTTTGGGCCCCTCTCAGAAAACTCTTCGCCCCACCTGGTGTCCCAAGCTGCTTACGAGCCTGGTTCGAATCCTAACTGCAATGGTAACAGACGTGATAAAGTGGCACTGAAGTCCACCTGCATCATAAATTTCAAGTCCAAAGTATCAAAATAAGGACAGACTGTCGGTATGTAGGCTACTTATACTAGAGCGAAAACCTAAACTGGGCCGCACAAAACCTTCGCCTGGGTCGTATGCGACCCGAGGGCAGCGGGTTGGACATAGCTGGTTTCGTGCTACAATCACACATCATGAGCAGATTTTGTTCTTTGCTTGGAAACGCACTGGCATCTAAACTGCGTTGCATGACACATAGTAGCCAGTTGGTGAATCGCAAGTGTCTTTCGAGGCTACGTGCAATCGCTAAGCAAGCAAGTAGCTGCCAACATGAAGTAGTAGGATTCCAAAGAAAATTTTTATTACTATGTTCCAACAGTATTCAATTGATGTTTATCTTTCTGAGGTCTTCATCATAAAACATCGAATGAGGGGAAACGAGACTGAAAAGACAAACCAAAGGCAGCAACAGTAAAACTGCAATTGTACACCATGTTTCTGTTTGGGAAAATTGGTTAACTTTTCGTTAATCGTCATACTGTGACGTCACGAACATCGTATGTCTAGTTACATTGACCACCACACGCCACTCCATTGCTCAGTACGATAATTTTTTAGGAGGGCATACAATTAAGTAGTCGTCCCGGGCATCACCAAACCTCTTCACGTCACTGACCGTACCTCATTGAAAAAAATTTTCTTGAAAAACTTTCAAGTGATCTGGCAATCCTAGTGTAAGTCAATGTTCCGACTATAATTTATCCTATTTTTCAATTTTTGCTTCTGGACAATTTCTTCAAATGATATTGACATGGTTGTATCATAGCGTCGCAATTTGATTTGATTGTACTGAAAATAACCCCCAAATGTCGTCATCACAAAATTGTTGCCATGTTACAAAAGTGCCCTTGTTTAGGTCCTTTACTGAATGAAATCGATTGAATCAGCCATTCATTGAACCGTGGTCCCTGCACAACAATTTTAGTTTCGTGAGATGGTAGTAATGATGCAAGTAACACAAAACGTTAAACTTCACGTTCGATCGCACAATAATCAGCTGCGGTTGATCAAAACTACTCACTCGCCAGTGTTTGGACTGGGGAGGGTGCGGACTGGGGAGGGTGCGAGTTTGTTCTGAAAATTGTGCGGAAACACGAACTGATTTTTGCGGCAGATAACTTGCAAAGCAAGTCAAAGGATTCCGACGTGATTTTGACCGGAACCGTTATGAAAGTAAAACCCGAACGTGGTTACCGGCATCACCAGAGCAACAGCAACTCGCACGAACCCTCTGCAAGCAACTGGACCGCGGTTGGGCGAATCGAAGTCTGGCGTGTCGTCAAAGGGTCCCTGGATGAAGGGTTTGATTTGAGAAAGAGAAATAAGAAGCGAAGCTCAGGTCAGCGAACGTTGTGAAACATATCTTAAAGACCTATTAGTTCAATGGCTCAAAGAACTTTCTCACTTTGTATGTAGCTGTATTGCAATGCATTTGTTTGGTGTCGTGAACTTGCTTTTTGATTTTTTGGGGAGTTTTAATAAAAAGCCTAAAAATTTTCGTTGGCTGTGTTTAGTTGCTGATGTTGCAACGTGTTAAATGTTTTTTTCAAAAAAACGTTTTCAAATGTTGGAATTTGAAATAACTATTCGTTAACATTTGGGCAAATTATGCAACAATTTTTGCAAACCTAATTTCAAAAGGCAGAACCTTTGACAAGTTTCGCGTTACGTCACTCATATTTTGAACATTAAAATAAGGCAACGTCATACGGCTCATGTCCCAAAAAAAGAATATAAGGCTTCGTCGATTTCAAAAGTAGTTTTTCTGTAGAGCTGGAAGATCATTTTCAGAATCTTAATCATGTTTCAGTAAAACGTAAATCATGAAAAAGCCATATGATGGGAATGGTGATCACAAAAACACGCAATTACGTGAAAATATTGCACTTTTCGCAGAACTACTTAAACATTTCTTCGAGAAGGGAAGCATTTGTTCGTTGAATAAATACGTTTTAGCTTTATTACAATTAGAAAATATACATGTTAATGAAGCTGATCAATGATAATTGACTGTTTTTTAAACTCAACGACTGTTTCCAGCTCGAGACAAGAAATGTTAGCAAAACCTCTTCAATGTCACTAAAAAGCGAAAAAGCAAAGAATTTTTTTGAAAAACACACAGGCTCTTCAAACTTAATAGGATAATTTTCCAAGTTTTTCCATCCGTTTTGGTCCATTGGAACAAACGTTTAGGCCGTGTGTTTAGTGGGAGATTTTTGAATATATTTTAATATCTGCACCAGGCCAGCCCTTCGTCTTCTTTACTGTTGAATGCATCAGAATCAACAAACGTGACACTTTTGTTATAAGTAAAGCAGTTCTGAAATTTCGGATGTAATTCTTTAGATGGTTGGTACTTAACAATACTGATCCGGTTGTTTTTGAACTCTTTTCAAGCATCATGCTCAACCAACCGAAAATCTGGTCTTGGAGGAACATACAATAAGTTTCACTAGCACAAACTAAGACTGCAAAGATCTCCATCACATTTTCAACTCTGGGCAAAACAGTATTTAGTTGCATTCATCTGATCAAACCGCTTTGTGTGGTTACGTTTTGCAGACCAGAGATTGCTAAACCTCTGATTGGAGTATCAGATACAAGGTTTCTCTCAATACTTTGCAGTCAATTGTATTATTGCTTCTAATAATTTCAACGCAAAACCCTCTTTGTTTCTTCCGGTTCAGTCAAAAGTAATTTTCTCTAAATGTTTCTGCTGAGCAGTGGTGTCCTTTGTTCCAAAACCTCTAAAAAAACAAACTCTTAAGATCTTTCACGAGCAGAGCAGTACCTTTGTAAAAAGTCCGCAATCCAACCAACGATTGGAAACATTAAATATTTCTTTATAAGTGTTTTTTGTTATTAAAAAACATTTGCAACGCACCGATGTACTGAGACGTTTTTGTGGATTGCAGGACATGCGCTCAACTACCTTGATCAACTGCATCTTGCCAGGAAAGCGCCGTTGATGGAAGTTCACGGACTCTGGAATTCACAGCTGTGCGGAAGTTTTGTTGAGGAGGGAGACACGCGCGTTTTCTTCCTGAAAAAAGTCAAGGACCATCGCGGTGGGAGGAAAAAACACCGGCGCAGGAAAAAACACCTCAGAGAAAGGAAGAGAGCAAAAAAGAGCAGCAAAAAACGCGAAACCGAGAGAAAAAGCCGAAAAGGAAACACTGACAGACGGAGACGCGAAGAGAGCAAGTCTGTACGGACAGAATGGGTGAAAATCATATCTGGGTCTAAAATCAAGCAAAGCATGAAAAGGAAACGCGTAAAGAAATCTAGTTCTCCGGAGTCTTTGTTGCTGCTGAGCTCAGACCCAGCCCGAATCACTTTAAGTACATTGGACGAAGTAGAAAAGTTCGCGAAACTTTTGCGTTGAACCTTAATTACAACAATAACATAAAAAAAATCAAACTTTCAGCATATTTTTTATGTAAGGACATTTACAGTAAACGCAAATAACAAAAAAACGCTCCTAACAAATCGAATCATTTTCTTCTGAAACAAATCATCCATGTTGATAAAATTTGGAACAGTGGCGGACCTAATTGAGTGTACAATTCTTTCCCCTCGAACAACCACAGCTTCCCTAGCAATGGCTCCCTCGATCGAAAATGCTACTCCTGCAAAAAGCAATGACCCTTTTTTGCTGTCAACCTTCTTTTCTCTGTGTATTGGCGTCGTCGTTTCAATTTTCAACCGAAATAGCATCCGCCACTGGTTTCACGCGTGATTTTTATTTCGCTTTTTATTTTTTTGCGCCACGTTCAGTTTGAGTAAGTTTACTTGCAGGCGGTCTTGTTATCATTTTGAGAACATGCAGACGTTATCATCTGTTTGCATAGCTGTTGAGGTGCAGTTTGTTCGATTATTGCGTCATGAATGCTTTGTTTGTCGCGTTATGATAGTTTTTGTTGTACTTCGTATATTCACCAGACATTTTCAACGCGTATCTGGGCTTATCAACAATTAATCTTATTCAATGAAAGTAACTGCAGCTACAAGCGTCGAGCGCTCTGCAGCAGCAGCTATCCTCGAATTAATGCATTTTTATAACATGCAAAAAACGCAGATTAAATAATAGAACCAGAGGGGCGGGTCTTGTTGTGCAATAAAGCACGAAAGAAACTTCACCCATGTTCGATCTCAGCATCCACTTTTTGTTTTAATACTGTATCCACTCGCAAAACAACGATGCTGGGAGGTGCATTTTCGGGCAACTAAATTTTTATATGCAGAAGGGACATGAAATAAAAATGCAAGCAACGTCTTTAAAATAATTTATATATTTCCAAACGTTTCACATTTTTTTCCAAATGTTTCAGATTGCGTTCAAGCCATTTTTCAACGGAAATGAAGCAACGGCATAGGAAGGTTGCAAAACCAAACGATTCTGTTTCGGCGTTCAAAATTTTACTGTAAATATGCTGAAACAAATCTAAGATCGCCAGAAAGTATCGATCCACACTTACTTTGCTGTCTTAGTTTTGTTTCCCACATTTTTTTGCCACATTCAGTTTTTTGATTCACATGCTTGAATTAATTAATGATTAAAAACATTGGATTAAAAGCGGTTCACAACGTCTCAGAACAAAAATGCAGAAGACTTTGCAACTGCAGGTTTGTTAAAATCTCTGGTCACAAACTCAAAACAAATTCCACGTTTACTTTTACTGCGTCTGATGCGTTTTTCAATTCGTTTTTTTTTCACTTTTGAACTTCATTAGCATTTAATGTTCAATCAAGTTCCCACAGTTTTGAAGCGTTAATTTTCATCTTTGTTTGTTGTTGATCGAATATAAAAAGTAAATTTTAAGCACACTTTAGAGCAGTGTTTCTGAAATTATGTGTTCGATCGCCCCCTTTTCATTCTCGCCACATCGTTGTCACCCCAAGCCCGATAAAGCAAAGACAGCGTAGTATTTTTAAATAATTTTTTCAGCGAAGCAAGTTGCTTGTTTCTCAGGTGGCGCTGTGTTGCTGATGACGTGTAAAAAATTACTGTTATAGTTATTCAGACTCAGAGGTAAAAAATGGAATTCCAAAGCAATTCGCCGTCATGCAGGCATAGTCGAAAAAGCGATGAACATGTGAAGCACCATTGTGCAAGTCAGCTTAGGTGCGCCGTTATCACTGAATATTTGGTGTTGGCTATTAGGAACTGTCTGTTTGCTGTATCGATCTGCCCACAGCAACGTTTCAAAACTGACAGAATGTTAAAGATTCATCATTTCTTAACACTAAGAACAGTAGATTTCGGTTCTACTTTTACCATCAATAGTTCCATCATCCCTGAAACAATACTACTTATGTTGTCACAATACCGCTTACATTGTGATTTATCTGTACAGCATCCCACATCTCCTCGGCCTCCACAAATGTTGTTTTGTTTCTGGATTGTGCGAATAGCTGTTATAAGCCTCAAATGCATTTGCATGATCTACGCACGTCTGTTTTCAATTAAATTCCTGTGCAGCTTTTCCACGTTATCAGTAACGTGCTACTGCAACAGGCGTGTTCACACAGAACTCACAGCCACACCCAAATTTCATGGAAACCAAAGCAGCTCAAGGCTGACTTCGGCCAACAAGGCAGACAGTCTATCTTCGGCCGGTCATCGAAACGTGACAGATGAAAAATAGGCAAAATCTCACAATCTACCCTGGCTATAACGTCACGCATGTGTGCGCAAGAAACATTTGTGAGCTGTGGACATAATACATCGATATCATGATGCAGTGAGCAGGTATTTCTACAACCACGAAAGAACGTTGCAAATATTTTCAAACAATAGTTACAAAGTGAAAGACAACCTGTGTATAGAAGCGCGAATATAATTACCAATGAAAAAGACAACCATTACATCAGCCCGAATGTGATTGATCATGAATTATGACAAACAGAGAATTCTACAAAAATGGATAAAAACGTTTGGCGGTTTGGGGTAGTATTTTGCTGGACTGTATCGCTTCTCGAGATTTTGAAAGTTGTTTAGTTTGAATCTAAGAGCTTTGACTAAATGTTAACTTGATTTTGTCTCTTAATGTGATACTTTTGCCTGGTGCAGCTAACATATTGTTTCTTTTTGATGCAAGACCCAGGATTCATCTTGGTGCACCTCATGTGATAGCTTGCTTTTTACAAATGCCTTATCCAAGGAAATAGTGCAACTTCGACTTGTTGCCAGGATCTTTATCAGTGTAGAATGTGCGTCTTTTCAGGTCAAAGGTCACGCTAAGTGATTCAGTTTTCAATATTTGGAACTTTAGTCAGACAATGCATTGCAAACAATCCAACGTATTCCTACAGTCCACATTTTTCCAAACATATCTTCAATGTCGTTTAATATTAAAGAGTGAGCTAAGTTGAAGTCTTCAGCACAGTCTAAACAAGATATGACAACAAACACCGAAGACGTGTTGTTGACTATTTTCATCCATAGCCCGTTTTGGGCAAATAACAAAAATTCTCGCATCTTCTATCTAACTTTCAAGTCCTTGAATGTTTTTGAGAATAAGTTTGGAAATGCAGTGGCCCTTTTAGATTTTGCGACTGATTGATGGGTAAAAGTTAATAAACCACTCGTTTCAAAAGGTTCTTTTTTTGTCTGGAGAAAGAAACCAATCGATGGTTGGTTGATTATTACGTCACTGGTTGATTTTGGTTGCAATTCTGTGGGTGCAGTTGATATGTTGGAGAGAAAATTTTGTTGACTTTGGCAATTTGATTTTTTACGCGGTTGATCAGGCAGAATTTGAGATTGTTGCGTACGCAGACGTAGCCAGGGGGTCAAAGCGGCCATGGCCCCCGAAATTTCTAGCATAACTTGCCGTTTTATGTTTCGAGCGGCGGTGTCCCAAGCCAAATATTGTTGCTCGTTTAAAGTCAAAATATTTGGCTCCTCCCAAAATTTTGGGCTAACTAAGCTACTGGTTGCGTAGAACCTCACACTGGTGCTTCATTGTGATAACATTTCGTGGCTTTCAAGAACTTTCAGCTGGACATAAGCGCAGAAATAAACTTTTTCTAAAAAGTATCTCGAGGCTTAGAAATCCCATTAAACTTAGGGAAACATCGAAAAAGTAATTGATTTTGGAATTGGCTGAGCTGTACAAAATAATGAACTACAGTACCAAGCTCTAATCAGATGATAGTTCATTGCATTTTTTATGAATTACACCTGGATTTGACCCAAAGTGCGAAATTCGTTATGCTTTCCCCTTCCCATCGTCTTCGCTTTTTTGATAATAAGAGATTGACTGGACTACAACTTTACTGTTTTTTGTTTTCGGCATGTTTTTTACTGACCTGAGTATAGCTTTTTCTTGAAAATGGGTAATAATCGCACAATTGCAGTGAAAAAGCAGCAGTGGTGTTTCGAGATCCGACGATGACGAAGCGCAAGGCATTCTTTGTGCATGTGACGTCTTTAAATCGAATCTGAAGTGCAGGAGCGGGCACGCAAAGACCAGACTTCCTTGGGTTGATGTTGACGAAGTACAGTACGTAATGCTGCTCGTGTCTGCAGGAACGGTTTGAAATTGTTTAAACGATCCGATGGTACTCGAAACTGCCAATCCTGTAGTAGTGGCATCTCGTCACTGCAATCCGGACTGCAGCAAACTTTTCTTTGTGAAAGAATGTAATTTGACACTTTGCAAGCGACCTTTTAATGGCTTTTGAAACTATTTTTTTTTATCCATCTATAGATCGATTGCCCATTTGAAGATCAGCACATGGATGTTGGTTTGACCTTGATCACCGCTGTTCTTACTATATAATTCTTACTGTTCAACTACTAATACTAACATATAATAGTTGGGTACATAACAGAATTGCTCCTCAGCATTCTAATTGGCTGGCCGGAGTGTGACCTATGCCCGCATGTATTAGGCCTACTGGCCCAGCAGAGAGTGGCTGGGCGTCAGATCGCCACTACGACGTGGTGCTCAATAATAGACTAAAATAGATGTGCACGTGTCCGGTCAACTCATAAACAAAAACCATTAAACATGTCAGAAAGGTCTACTCCGGCAGCATCTGGGTAATTCTCGTCCTGTCATATCGCTGACAATGCTGGGGCAGTGTTTTACTTTATGCCCTACATTTTTACAATGCCGAATCTGATGCTTTCAAGGTTGGCAAAGGACATGTGTCATTTCCGCCTGGAATACTTCCGCTTTTCGCTGCTTTTGGGCACTGGCGCGATCTCTACAGAGCCGGTAATCTCTCCAAAATCTAGTGATCGTCTGCGGATGCTCGTTTTTTTTGTGTCGCAGCGCACATCTGTTAAAATTTCTGTAATCAGAAGGTTTTCACTTTTGATGCACTTAACAGGTGCAACCAGGTGCACAGCAGCGGATGCTCGTTTCTTTATGTCACTGCAAACATCATCAATGGCAAGTGTTCACCAGTTCACTAAAACATTTAACTGATTCGCGTTAGACATGAACGACATGCAATATCTGATGTTATAATCTGAGGTAAAGCAGACATACACCTTGTACGGGCAGTTGTCGCGGGAAAACTTAGTTACAAGCATTACTTTTGCAAGTATTTGAACAAAAAAGCTAAGTTTTCTGTAGAAAGTCGTACACACTTGTACGCATTGGTAGTAAAAATTCCTTGTTAAAAAAACAAGAGCATGAACACAAAGTCATTTCATGTCTTACAAAGCGTTTTTTGCGCAAAAATAACTTTTTGAGATAAAAACTTTTTTTTTTACATGTAACACGATCTTATTAAAACGTCCGTTTTCTTTGTGTGTAAAAAAGGTTAATGCAATTAGTGAACCGTTGAGTGTCGTTCTAGCTTTATATTCAATTTAGGTATAGAGCAAAACCCTCTTAAACAAATCGGCGATGGCAAAGAGAAGAAACAACAGATAGTTTCCATCTTTTTATGCACATGCGCATTTCTTTGGTTAGCAGGCTTATCATCGGTTTCCATGATTATATTAACATACAAGCATAGATACCTTGAGAACGTAACATGAATACACGTTTGAATTGAACAACGAAACGAGCAGCGCAGCTATGATGACATTTAACAGCATAAACACAATACAGCTGTGTTAGCCTTTTATCAGACAACTGAAAGTGAACGGCGCCTTGCCACATATATGGAAAAGAAAGGAATTGTTATACTACATCCTGAGACCAAAAAATGTGCCACAGGCGTTAACGCAGAAAAAAATGAAACAAAGCAACTAATTCCAATTAACATCAGGAACCGGACGGATGCGACGCAATGCAGATGAGCATGGCATTATGTCAAATAATAGCTTATGCTTGTCGAGTACGTGGACGGGGTTTCATGCTGGATTATGTCTGCGAATAATGCTGGTTGATCTTGTCAAAAAAAACTCTGTGAAAACATGGATTTATTAAAGTGGTACACATCAAAGTGATATCAGATCAAAAAGAAAACTGTACGTTTGTTGCTGTTCACGTTACAAAGAACTGCATGTTTTCTCAATGAAGTCCATACTAGCGATGCAAAATACTTTTGTATAACCCACCAATGTTAAGGCAAAAAATAAGTAGACGTTGAAGACCAATAAACGTTGATAACATGTTGCAACGTTAGAAGACACAGTTTATCCATTCTATCACGTGTCACCTATTTTGGATGTCGGTGTTGGAAATACAACAAATTACAAATAAATCATGTACTTTTATGGAGAAAAATGACTGTACATCAAGCTGTGTTAAGTTCATAAACAGCACTTTTTTATTGCATCCATTGAAGGACGTCCTCATTTCAAAATACTGCAACTCAACCAACCGGCTTGAGAGCAGGTGTTTTTGTTGCACAAAAGAAAGTCAGCAACCACTAAAGGCAACAATCGCACAGGTAACAGGAGCAATAGACACACGAGACATTGGAGTGAAGCAGTGTGAACATAAATTATCTGGCGAATATGGGCAGCGTCATATAAAATCAAGGCAACAAAACGTCCCAGAATCCTTTCGATGTTTTGCACAGTTCCTTTGCCCACCAGTGCACTCAGATGTGAAAAGAAAATTGAACACAAATGACGTGCCCAGATTCGCCAGATATTTTATGTATGATTGCCCTTTTCAGAGCAAAATAAAAGAAATCAGGACCCTTTGTGCCGCGTCAGTTGAGGGAAAACAAAATCAAAATATCAGAATAATCCCCAAAACTGCAGTGATAAGAGATAGGAGTCACTGTTTGTTGGAATGGACTTTCAAGTTCAATATACTCTCCTGTCCTTTCAAACCTTTGTAACGTTATTGCAGCTGCTCGGTCGGTGGGCGCGGCGTTGGATGCGCGATGCACCAAGAACGGGATGTACGTTAAGAATAACACTTATATGTATTTGCTTGCTGGAAATAATTGCAAAGCATCGTGGTGAAACATTAGTGGCTTCTAACAGCGCATACACACCTGTTTCGAGCCTTTCGTGTCTGGCGTTTTTTGGCGGTTTTGGAACAAAGAATTTCTGAGTAGAGGGCACCTCTGTGGATCATACTTCGCTAGGCTGGTCTGTCAGATGCTGCGTTTTCCAAGGTTGTGACGTCGATGTGGAAATCTTTGAGGGAGTATTTGTAACACTTGCGCTATCGAGGTGACAACGGAGTGAACAAGGCTCGATCTGACAAGGCAGTCAACACGCCTCTCATCCACCGGTGTCATACCTGTGGGAGGGACTTCCACGCCCGTATCGGCCTCATATTCCAACTGCGGACACATCGCTCCGCTTCTATAAAATCCTAGTTGCCGTGGTCATATTCGAACACGAATCGACGAACAACTGTACACCTGGTAAACAGTGATTGTACTTGCTACTGGTTATGGTTGTTGAGCGTGGTGGCGACGCAGAGTGATCACGTCATGTGACCACCGTTGCCACTTGCTGCCACAGAAGTTTGACGCGCTCGCCGCTCGGACTCACTGATGGCAACGGGGTCATCAACATGACGTGGACAAAAGGAACGTAGATTGTTCACAACGTAAATTCGTACACGTGACATATATTGTCCGATGAGCGGAGAGTAAAGCAATGGACTCATTGCACTGTTTATTGGAAGAAGAAATCCAGCGCTTGCAATGTAAGCATTGGGGGTTAAAGAAACCTCTGCAACACTCACGTAGGCCATAATACAAACAGGAATCCAACACATAAAGTCAGTCAGCAAAAGCCTAGAAATTCTTTTTTGCATATATTGATTTTGTTCTTTCTTGGCAGATGTGGCAAACGTCGTGCCAGTAACTTTCTTGTAAACGCCTACATAGACGACCATCATGTAGATGAAGAGCATGAAGTTGAGTGTCATGAGAACTCTGGAATATTCCCAAGAACTTTCATTGGCAGAAGCACAGAAACGCGGCATGCAAACACTTGTTTGAGAATAAAACCCAAACTCTGCTTTTAGTTTGTTGTATTTAAACTTATCTAAAATTGTTTCCTTGACTTTGAACCAAGACTGAAGAGTGGAATTTGTATCAGAAACCTGGTTAGCGACGGTGATGAGGTCATGCTTGAAAATTGCGTCAGTTTTGAAGAAATGATTTGGAAATCAAACGTGAGACACAAAATAACCAGAGTTCAATGGAAGCCATGGAAGAAAAGCGAAAAGAAAAGAAAACAGCAAACATAAAACTCCAATAAGAAGGATCCATTTGAATTTCATGGTGCGGGTCAGGAATGGTTCATAAATAGAGACCAGTCTGAAGGCAGACACGGATGCCATGATGAAAGCAGATGCTTCTGATGGTAAAATTGCAATTGTGCCAAGTATCCAGCAACGGTTGTTTGATCTCCATTCTTTATCAACAAAACAGTAATGTCCTGAAAATTCACACCTTGGCAAACAACTCCCAACAAATGCACTCCCATTAAAAGGTCGGAAATGGTAAGGTTGAAAATAAAGAAACTATTTGCTAATTTCACGAAACGATTGTCTTTGTCAAGAGAAGTATTGCTTTTATGGTCAAAAATCATCTCCTTCAGTGTTAGAATGCTTGTGGTTAGATTTTCAATCAAAGCGACAAAACCCATCATCCAAAACAATGAGCGAAGAAGAGGATTGGCGATCATTTCATATCTATCTGAAATTAGAGTTTCACATTCGTCTAAACCTGTATCGCAGTCTTTTATACCATTTTGAACAAACTTTTTATCAACTGATATTGGTTTTCCACTTTCGCAGAAAAACCTTTTCTCACCACACAGTTGACGAATTTCATCTTCACCTTGTTTGCAGTCTTTAATTCCATCACAAACAAACTCTTTGCTGATGGAAATGGCGTCCCCAGCTGCTGTGCAGTTGAATCATTTTTTCAGGCAATCGATGCTTGTTTCGTCAGAATGATCGTCACAATGGAATATGCCGTCGCAATAGTAACATATGTCGATGCTGACCATTCCTTCACTTCTGCATGGAAATTTTGTCGAACAGTTTTCTTCCACTTCTCGACTGCATTTGTCTGAACCATAGAAGACCCTGTTAATATATCCATCACATACACGGTTTCCATGCAACCAATTGAGACCCATCTTCCCACACCCATCGTCACAAAACGATGGTCGAGGATCACATTGGGACCTGCATTCATCTTCCATCCTCCTGCACTCAGGTCTGTTGTTGCATCGTGTGGCGAGTACAAGTATAGAGTTGTAGGTTGTGGCATGCGTGGCCCAACACTGCATGGAACCACTGGATCGTTGGTCGTGTCGACAAAATTTTCCATGGATTTGATCCTTGCATTCAATTGAAAAATGACACAGAACCTTTTCCATGGCCACACATTCGGTGGAACCGTTGCAATGCATCTGGCCCGGGGGACATCTCGACCCCCCACCATTAACAAGTGATTGTGCAACTGATTGATTAGAAAACAAAAGTTCATCATAGCCATAAAAACAGTCGATATTTCTGTCACCAACCTGTTTTGGTGAAATAATGATTTTTTCGTCCAAACATAGAAAACATCGGAACTTGCCATCTACAAAACATACATCTGAACTATCTGCGCATTGAGGCGTCGAATCGTAAAGATTTTTCTGTGGCAAAACACAGATGCTTTTTCTTGATTTTCCTGAAGATTGGAAACCGAAGTTTTGATTTTTTTCGTCACTCCCATCTTCACATTGCACCTTTGCGTCGCAATACTGAGCATCGTCTATGACGTGTCCGTTATCACATTGAAAGATCTCTCCCAGAAATTTTCCACACAGGGATGAAACGCAAATCCATTTGACTGATAAGTTCAGATGCTGGAAGGATGGATTGTTCATGTGGGAGGTTGTGGTGTTTTTATTTAAATTTTACAGCAGAAACATTTTACTTTCATTTGTTGAACATCGATTAATTACAACCTGGCAATTTTCGCACCAAATTTTAATCGCTTTGCATGGTTCATCACTGTGGCTTGTGTTGCAGTCATCTCTTGCGTCACCAATAGAAATGTTGGAAATGCACTTTCCAGATGAGTTACAATTGTCATTACCTGGAATGCATCCACACTTATGACCCTGGGTCGCACAACATACAAACTCATCATATCCGCCTGTCATGTCTACTTTTCCATCATTTACTTTCCACCTTTCAACGCACTCATAATTTCTACAATTAAATTTTGTGTTTAAACAAACCTTTTCATCCGACCAATCACCACATGAGTTGTACTCATTGCATACGAAACTTTGGTATATGCATCCCCTTCCTGCACAACCATCATCAGATTGGTGACAATCACACTGGAACGGCACGTGTGAAAGACAATCGCACATTACCTCGTCACTGTTGCCACCACAGTTATTGTATCCATTGCATACCCTCGATTGTTTTATGCATCCCCACCTCTCTGGACAGCCATCATCAGACCGGTAACAGTCACATTCGAACGGCCTGTATGAAGGACAATCGCACATTTCCTCGTCACTGTTGTCATCACAATCCTTCCAACAATCGCATATAAACGTTGACTTCCATAATGATGACACATTGCACGTTGGTGAATGTTTGAAATCAGCGAAATTAACTTTCTTTATCGACAATATTGACGAAAACACATGAAAATGAGTCCTGTAAAAACTTTTGGTTAAAATGGAATTCGAAAGATCTGAACATTTCTAGGAAATACAAAATGACAGACAATTTTATTTTTCATGTTTCAACGAAAGAATACTATAGATGACATATGAGGAAAATCAACCATAAATAAATAAGTTTTATTCTACATGACACTTTTTGCAATTTAAATAAAATAATAATATCAGTTTTGTAAGTTAAATAGATGTGCGGCGCTCACCGCATATAAACGATGATAACTAGGGCAACCGAAAGTCAATAAAGTCAAATTTTTTCTGCCTTTTCTGAAGCTTATGAAACGTCCAAAACACAAATTTCACGCTCATACCATGAGGGAATCCCAAGTTATTAAGTCAAAAAAAGTCACAATTTATCATAAAGTCAAAATTTATCGTTGGGTCAAAATTTCTTGCACCACGTTTTTTTTCTCTTTATCGATATTTTATTGAAACTACAACAACTGATATTGACATGCCTTTGCAAGTTAGTTGCAGTTCTGTAATAATCATGGGTTTGTTGCGATTTCTGACGAAGCAGTGTTGGTTTGCCCACCACTTGACAATTGAATGTTATGTAGGATAGGCGTGTAGGGTAAGAAACGTGGTCTTACCGTACTTGGTTTGGTAAATGCTCAATCCATTCTGCATATAATGTTTCAAGTGCAACGTTGTGTTGTTCCCAAGTTTGACTCTACTGTAGTTATTAATGTACTTATCAATATATCATCCCCAAAGTTAAGAACCAATTCTTTTTTAATTTCGAAACATACTGAATATGCTTCTGGGTTAGCCTCAACACCTAAGCCTGAATAATTTGGCAATTGAAAACGCAAAAAATTTATAGGTCAAAATACAGCCAAAATTCTAATTTTTTAGGTCAAAAAATTGGTTGCCCTAATCATAACACTAAACACTTTGGCGATGATTTGAAATTTGCGCAATTAACTCTGACAAAAATCACATAAAATTGCGTCAAGAAAAATGTTGGATGAAATGAAATGCAAACAAGCGGAAAGTTCCAAGCAAAAAAATGTACTTTTTTTCGTAATAACATTTTTATGTAAGTTTAAGGTATCAACTACATTACAAGGATGGTTTCAGTTAAATTAATCTGAATCTGAAATCAGAATGTCACATCACGTCATGTTTTCACGACAACGCATTTTTTAAAAACTAACACCTCGGTGGCTGAGGTTTGCCATAAAAGAAATATTATTCCACTGAGGATCTTCCAAGTAGAAAAAGATTGGGAAGTACTGGCCTTGTGACTAAACTGTGAGTCGAATAAAACACGTTGAACAAGTTAAGACTTGTCTAAATTAAGACATAAACAAGCGGAACAAACTCAACGTTCAACATGGGAAGTCAAATCCACCAACACTTTCAACTCTTCCTTCTTTCAACAGCAGAAATGACAGAAGCAGCGCGAGAATCAATGACATCAGATGCTTCGCAAACATCGGCGTTGCCATGAAAACGGGAAGACGCGCGTTCCTTTCACTGAAACATTGTATCATGCCATAAAATTTTAGGTTACTTTGTAGTTAATGAAACCACGTTCCCAGCAACCACGGATGGGTCTGCTGGTTCTACACCTACTGTAAGCCGGAACATGACAGGTCGCCTATTTAATCACGCCACCTGGACCTAGGTCGGAATCTCGGCTGTTCTCCCGTGTGTGTAACTGGCTCGATTCGCCTTGTGCCGGGGAACGCTGTCATCGGGGGAGTGGCTCCGCAGTTACTGTTTTTACGAATTTAGCAGATGCGTACTTGGTCGCAGATTGTCACACCGTGGACTCTTCGCAAAATATCCATCTCTGCCGCTTGTATTTGAGATCAGTGGTGGATCCAGGGGGGCAGTTTGGGGCAACGGCACCCCTAAATGTCTATGGCGCCCCTTTGATATCAATGCGGCACATTTTGGAGTCCATCGAAGTAGAAACAGAGATTAAACACTACTCTTCTAAACCAGAGGTACTGTTATAACATCTCTGTTGACGTAGCCTTGAATGTGCGATTCACCACGAATTGGATGTGCGCGAAGAATAACACCCATATATACGTGGAGCAAACAAGCAACAATAGAGTGATTACGGCGTGTGATCTCTGTTGTTGCTTGCTGCCACAATGAGAAGCTTTGAGCACTTGCCGCACGGGATTTCCGATAGCAACAGTACTTAAACTTTTTCGGTCGCGACCTTTCAGCTTTACTCAAGATACTCGCGCCCAGTGGTGCAGGAGGCGGGTTGAAAGCGCACTCCCAAAAGTTTTGATTTTGTTAAAATCCGGGCAAAATCTGTGAAAACCTTGGCAAAATCCCCAAAAATCTGGGCAAACTCCTTGATAATACGGGCAAAAATGACGCCCAAGGTGGTTTGATTTGACAAAATTTCACCCAACGTTGGCACAATCACATGAAGACCTTTTTTGGAGGTCATCCCAAAAAACGTGTTCGTCTTCATGAGGAAATATTTGCACAAAAAGTGGCCAAAATGTTTCGAGAAATTCTGGCAAAAATCCCGCGTACCCCAAAAAATTTGCCTGCTTCTACATCTATGCTCGCGCCTCGCTTAAAGTCAAAATTAATACAAACCAGAGCAACAATTTGTTTTCCATCACCCTCCTGAATGCGGTGGATTCAACCCTTTTTTGGGAAACCAGTAGTTTTATACAAAGCTTTGTTGAAGACAACGCACATCGCAAACTGGGTTAACATCCAGTTTGTTCTGAGATTTTTTTCTTGTCCGCTTTCTTATGATTGTGATTGTGGCGTCCATAGTGAAATGCTAATAAATTTGCAAAGGATAAAAGCAATGCATTTGAAACATTCCAACAATATATCGCTGCCATACTCGCGCCCCCTTATGAAACTTTTCACTTTTTTTGACATGACATTGTTATTCCAGAAGGCAGTCATGACCTTGACAAGAATCATAACTGCCTTCTGGAGTGCAATCCAGTTTAATATGAAGCGCAGAAAACAGAACACCAAAATTACCCTCAAGGTAAGCGCCAATACGTTTTAAGTCAATAATTGGATTGTCCTAAAGCTGTCAAATTGATTTTACACCAGAGACAACAGTTAAAGACTCCAGAAGATTTCGAGTAATCACCCGACTGGGCTCTGCTTTCATCCTTTTGCGATGATCCAAACTTGCACATATCTATATTCACGCAACAACTCTCTCCACATGTGAGATAAGCAAGGAATCTATTGACAAAATTGTAATAGGAAATCGTTTTCACGTAACACTACGCATCGTCTGTCCTTACATCCAAACAAAACAGAGCCCCTAACTACAATAACAAACACACTCACAGGCCATCAACCCGACTGGCTTAAAGGCCCTAGTTTCCATTTAGAACACAGTTGGCCTTGTTCCGCAAGTTGCTAAGAGCAGTACCGTTTCATGTACAGTGTTTCCGATACATTTATGGAGATAAGTCAGTATTAATAAATACACCCTCTAAGCTTCCAGTAGTTAGGATGAAAGAGCAGAAGGAACGCTGAAGTTGGGAGGAGTCATCACATCATCCTATTTCACATACTTTTTTTTCTTGTAGTACGTCCAACAGGGGGAAAAACTTGGAAAGAAAAAAGATTTTTTTGCTTCGAAACAAAGAGCTTAAATATGTTGTCTCGTCAAGTTATCACCCTCAACGTTTTAAGCGATCTTTTATGCTGTGCAGTTGGTGCTTGACATCACCATTGTCTATAAAAAAAAACACGAAAATGCCTCGAATGAATTTGTTCCTGCGATGAATGCAACAAACACACATTTACGCTCGAATACTATTGTTCTTTTTTAATCAAATGTAAGCCGCCCTTGATTATTAGCCGCACGAAATGACGAAAAAAAACTTTATAAGCCGCGGCTTGCAGTCGAGCAAATACGGTATGCATGACAATGTTGCCAAGACCTGAATACGTCAGTCACGTGTTTCACAAAGCACTTGTTTTTACGAAGTTTTTTAAATGTTTCAACTTTTGATATTTACATTTCTTGTTACTGAAAATCAGGGCATAGATGTGTGCAGAAATCATGAGTTGTTTTTCACACGTTTTGGTATTTACACACATTTCTTTGATTCTCTGATTCCTGAAAAAAGTTGATTAGAAAATCTTGGTTGAAATCGTCCGCAACCACATAAATGACTATTTCCAGTTTTTATTACCATCAGGAATTCTTTAATTTCAATGGAAACAAATCCATTGCAAGTTTGCAACATTATGAAAAAATAGCAGGTTACCAGGCACATTCTTCAACTCAGTATTTCACAGCCTGTGCAGACCCAGCTCGGTAGGGTTTTACATATAACTTTATATCTGGCCCGAATAAGAATTTCATTTGTGTACTGCTGTGTTTGCATTACTTAAATATCAGAAAGCAAATCCTAAGTTCGAAATCTTAACTGCACTAAAATTTAACAAAACCAGTTGTAACGCAAGTTGCACAAAAATCTACATAAAAATATGTATCACGACACTGCTGCCATGAGCATCAGAGCGGTTCACTGAAAATGGCGACCACCTGTGTTGAAGCAGCGCTGCCGTTCCAGACAACAGACGATTGCTAGAGCGTATTTAGGTAATGCAAGTATTTCCGAATTATTCAGAAAAACTTTTAATCCGTTGCTGGAAAGAATCTCAGGAATTAGGCGTCAAAACCACGGAAAAAATGCTGTATGGACCGCACATCAAGTGCAAATTGAAAAAGGTTCAAGAAAAGAACTAAAAATCCCAAGCAACATGTATCTCTTCATTTCAAAGAGAAAACTACAAAGCAAGTGCATTTGCATAGAACGACCTCTACAGCGCTTTTTCATAAGCAACCTGGTCACAACCAAGCTATACTACCACCTCCCTTACATCCAGAACCATACATGCCCCCAAACAACAAAACATCAACAGAAAACAAAGGTTCCTACCAGTGGCGTACGCAGAAAATTTTCATGGGGGGTTTCAAAGTGCCAAAATTTTTCTTTGCACTAAAATCGAAAGTATGATAAGAAAAAATATAAAACAAGCAGCAATACAATACGTAAACGTTGTCAAGCAGTTATAAACACATATTTAAACGC
>Ga0210059_1001504_pt1 | contig 35212 bp, 18 predicted proteins | sample Ectturendosymbi2_FD_188042 | JGI IMG/M metagenome (GOLD analysis project Ga0210059, IMG submission 188042) | Ecteinascidia turbinata endosymbiont from Florida, USA - Sample 2 (SPAdes) (version 2) | ecosystem: Host-associated > Tunicates > Ascidians > Unclassified | place: Key West, Florida... | reverse complement strand
ATTGTGTTTACGTCAAATCCCCAACAAAATGAAATTTGAAAATCCTGATCCGGATCCGGAAACTTGAGTAAAACTGTAGTCTGGATCCGACCCGGTTTGTTCAAAATGTGCTGAATCCTGCCAGACTCGAGTCCTGAAATCCGGATCCTGTACACCTCTGCTGTAGAGTGCCGCATAGAGATGACACGGGCCGCTAATGGTCCGGATTTTGGACGGGCCCTGAGGTTGAACGAGCGGGCCGCTAACAATATTTTTAGCGGTTGGACTTCCGAGTCGCTACGAGCCGCCCGCTGATGTTGAAAAAAACTTTAAAATTTTTTTGAGTTGAAAGAACCACTCGATGGCAATAAAAGTGACTGAAACCACTTGGCATTCCTTTGCCGTTGCTGTCTTTTGAGGCAAAATTGCCTTTCCCATATGTGAGCACTTCGTCAGGCGCGACTGGCAGGTACACTTTAAGAAACTTTTCGTGCATGGTGATAACTTCTTGCATGAGCGTGGCGGTCAGCGGTTTTGGAGCTGAGTGACTTCTTGGAGGAAACGTGTTGTGCAACATTTTGATGGCGTGCTATAGGTGTTTTTGCAGGATGGTCCATGGGACATATTTTCTGTCCCATCTCACAGCAATTTATGCCTGCCCCATCCCATCCCACGGGATTCCCATTATAATATAAAATAAAATAAAATTATTCTCGAAATGGTAACTGTTCATTGGATTGAACTTCAAATCCAATGTTCATAACGCAAACGTTAACCATCATTTAATTGATGCACGATAAAAACGAGGTCCCTGATGTTTTGTTTGATTTGTACCTTTGTTCAAATAAAAGTAAAGCACTGCGAACTCCAAAAAAAAGTAGATATATATATATTGATATGGAATACAATTCAATTAAAATTATTAAATTTATGAAAGTCTAGGTTTAGTATCTACTAAATAGGACTGCATGTACAAGGAGACATGCAAAACGACAAAATTTATTGACTTTAAAATTCAGAAGTATAGTCTAGTATGACAATTCAGTATCTTTCTGACACTCTCATTCTATTTCTGAAGTTGCTATGACATGGCTACTGTCTCGTGGGAAATACAAATGTGTGCTGTCACATCCCATCCCATGGGATGTTTTCCATGGGATTCCCATAGGAATGGCATTCCTATGGACAAGCCTGTATTTTTGATATATGCACCAAATCACAATCGCTTTGTAAGTAAGATTGCGGGGTTTTACGTTTAGAGTTTTAGGTTTAGGGATTTAGGTTTGGGCTAAAGTTTGAAGGTTTTATGGTGAGGGTTCAGGTTTAGGCTTGTAGGAGGAAAGATCTAGATTGAGAACAGAACGGCCTCAAGAAAGTATTCAATAGGGAAGCTTTACTTTTGTGCGGGGTCTTCACATTCTAAAAATGACAACAAATCCACTGATTTATACAGTATAGTTTCATATTTCAGTTCATGGGGGCTTGGAGTTTTCTTTGGGGAGGTAAGCCCAGAAAAGCTATCCCATGGTGACAGGACTGGTTGAGCGTTTTATTTTTAGGCTTAAGGTTTAGGGATTTAGGTTAAGCTTTTATGGTTAGGGTTTCAGGTTTAGGGTTTTAAGTTTAGGTTTCGGGTTTTAGGTTTGGGGTTTTAGGTTTAAGGTCTTAGGTTTAGGGTTTTTGGCTTACACACTAATCCAAGCATGCAACTTTGTTGATTGTGCTTGTCACATGATATGTCCACTTCAACCAATCATGTTCCACAAAATGCAAAATAGTCTCAGCAGATATTTTGCCTCAGAAGGCAAAACAGCCCTTGGAGATATTTTGCCTCAGGAGACAAAATGGACAAGACTGCCAATTGTTTAGCGGGCCATGGGTGGGCTGGTTTGGAAAAGAATAAATGTTGTCGGTCTACGGGCGGTTAGTGGGCTGAATGTTGCGGGCTATGGGCGGTCCGGGCCTGAAAAATCTTGGACTGTGCCATCTCTAGTGCCGCAAGCCTAAAAAGGTTGGGAAACACTGCTTTTCCTTTAACCAAACTTAACAAGCTATTCCAGTCCACAAACAGAAACAGCATTCAAAACAACAAACTGGCTATCTCACAAATTTTGATGTGATTGATTTAGATTCAGTCTAACAAGTCAGTGTCACAAACAAAAAATTTGCATGTCATGTTCAAGAACGAAAAATGCCATCTAGCTAGATTCTAGCCTGCCATCGTCTGACACCAAGTCAATACGGGCTCACGTAGACTAGGCCTTGAGACACCAGGGCCTAGTCTAGACCAGTGGTGGTCGGAGTCACTTTTACAGACTCCGACTCCACTTCTGTTACAAAATGTCTGAATCCGGGTCCGGAAATATTTTAAATTCGAGAGTCCGAGTCCTGTTCAGACTCCGGCTACTATCGATCCAACCGAAATTTACTCATATTTTTACTTAAGAAATCACCACGCAGACTCCTGCAACTGCCGAAATTGAAAAGTGATTCTGGATCCGGATCGGGTTTGGTTTTTCACATATTTAACTCCGGATCCGGGTCCGAAAGAAATCGCAGAATCCTGCCGGAGTGGACACCGGCACTCTGGATCCATGGCCACCTCTGGTCTAGACTACATAGCACATTAAAAGCGCAAACAGCTAGCCTGCTCTAGCAAGTCTAGTCTACAGATCACGATAGACCTACTCTGGCTGGTCGTAGTCCAGGTACGTAGCAAACAACTGCGAACTGCCATACTGCATAGTGAAAAAACTGAAAGAGCTCTATCTTGCAGGGGTGAGCTGACTGTCACATATTGCGATCCTGATCCAGCCCTGAATTTTTTTCACTCAGTACAAATCTCACCATGGTCCAAAAAGTTTACGAAATTTGAAATCCAAGTTCCGATAAAGTCCAAAAATTAACAAATTACAGCTTTTTAATGGCAAAAATACGCAATTCTTTTCCATTAAATCAGTAGGCTACAAATCCGGTCCTGCTCCTAAATTGATGAAGCAGTTTACAGTCCGGATCCAATCCAAAATCAGCTAAATCGGTCATAGTTCGGATCCAGTCCCATCCAAGTCCAGTCCAATGTTCATCTCCGCTTTCTGGCTACACGAACAACAGACTCATCCGGACAAACTTGGCGTGTCCAATCAGTAATCTAGGGAGGGAGCATGGGACTACTCTACGGTACTGAGAATTCACCACAGATAGATGGTGAAGCATGGCACAGAAGGCTGAAAATATGATTTCAAATATAATAAAGAAATGGTTGTGCAATGTAAAAATTTTTTTCAAGAGGTCAAAAATTGACTAAAATCATCAAAGTATGGAGTAAAGCGTTTCGGACCAGATATCCTTATCCGAATCCGGTTCCCGCATGCAAGCACTTTTTGGATACCGCGTCCGGTTGAAAACTTACTATTCTTCCGGATATTCAACCGGCAAACCGGACAGAGTTCGTCTCTGAGGGAGGGTCGTGGGAGCAGCAACCTCCCAGCAACCTAGGATGACTCGGACTACCTCACGGTCAACAGCAATTTCAGATAATTCTGCTGGCTACACACCAAGATGGGACCAAGCAAGGTCGGAAATGTAGTCGTGCGACCTGGTCTTGGACGACTCTGGGCCGCTTGACCGGGGGTGTAGCCAGCAGAGCGTGCCTCACCAATCCTTCCTAGGACATTCTGGTCAAATGGCCGAACCAACGTAGCTGGGATCACCATTCGGAGAGTGGCTCAGCATTCAGGACTTTATGAATTTCTCAACTGTACACTTTGTCGCGAAGTAGCCTATCACACCGAACTCTTCAAAATAATCCCCTCCCTGCCGCTTTTATTGTACTTGATATAGCAGTCTTTCAGTTATCACCCAAGGTTCATGACTATAGGTGAAGATCGGAACAAATACCGATTTAAAAACTGACAGCTTTGCGGTGTTTGAAGGCTCTCGTTTTGTGAACACAGAGTGATAAATTCTCGACCTGCTGCAGTGTATTGTCGCTCACTTGCAGCGTGCGCTGTCTTGGGTTTTTGGAGAGACGCAATACCTTTGTGCTTTTAGCGCTCACTTTCATTCCCGCTTGATCGCACGCAGCCTAAAACCGATCACATGCATGTTTAAGATTCTGTTCAGAGGCAGGGAGGCAGGAGAGCGGTTCATGACGGAAGCATGACCTTTCAAAAAATTGGAAACGGGGGCGAAGGTGCCTTGTCAAGTTTTCACGACAGTATCATAGGCAAAGGGCGTACGCAAGGGGGGGTTGGGGTTGAACCCCCCCCCCCCTTGTGCTTGGTATTTTACAAAAACTTTATTACCTGCGCAAAGGAGATTAATTGTATTCGTATACTTTTTGCTTGATAATTTGTCGACTTAATGCAAATACCACAGAATGAATTTGCATGTAAATTTCAATGAACATTGTAAATGGTCCAAAAAGCAATAGTTCAATTTTGGTGGGAATCTGGGTTATCGTCTGCATCCAGAAAACATCTCACCACTTTTTGCCGGCCTTTCGTCCACTACGCATGTTTAAGATTGCTTTCCGCGATAGTTCATTTTATCCGAAACAGTTGTCTTTATTTTGTCTGCTATGGCTGATCAGCGCATGCGCTGACCGCATTGTCTACATTACTAATTTCTGTAGCATGATGAAAATGTTGCACGAGCTCAAAAACACCAGTTGTTGACACAGAAGCATTCAGGCATTTGATAATGTCTCAGAAGGGAAAAAGGACGACTAAAAATTTGCTGGGCTTCCATACATACAAAAAATCGAGAGTTTTCTTGCGCACTTCATGCACATTATCAATTGTGCACTTTAGCAAGATTCGATCTTGCAAACCGGGGTGTGCGTCAGACAGTCCAGCCGCACACTTTCTATACTCGGCTACTAGTATTCGACTAGACCAGCTATGTCCAGCCCGAGGGCCGCATACGGCCCAGTCGAAGGTTTTGTGCGGTCCAGTTTAGGTTGTTGCTGTGGTAAAAGTGCCCTATATTCTGACAACCTATCCCTATTTCGATAATCTTGAATTTGGCATTTTTGATGCGGGTGGTCTTCAGTGCCACTTTCTTACGTCTGTTACCACTGCAGTTAGGATAAGAACGCTTTCAGTACTTACTGTAGGTTAAGCTAAATTTAGTTTGCTAAGATCAAAGTAAGCCATTTAATGTGTGGCCCTCAGGAATATGTCTATAAATGTGTGGCCCTGGTTAAGATAGTGATATAATTTGTGGCTCAGTAAGCCATTTGGGTTGGACACAACTGGACTAGACACTGGCGCAGCGTGATTTTGCAGTTGTAAATTGCTCTGACGCAGTGGTGAGTGTGTTTTACTCCCCAGTTTTAACACGCAGTCTGGTATTTTTGCAGTTATGAACTGCTGTGTCGTTGCGTTGAGTTTATTTTCCTCCGATATCCTAACTTGCAGCGCTGATATTTTATGTTCGATGCACTGAGACATAAAATAAGGGGATTGCGTGCAGAAGAATATGTCTATTATGTCAACAAACGTCATCAAAACGTTGGTTTGGAAACATGAATATGACGTCAAAATGTGACGTCACAAACAGCGCACACCAAATACAAATGACCACTATTTGCCAGTGTTAGAAACCACCCCCCATGAAAATTTTCTGCGTACGCCACTGATCATAGGTAATTTCATGGCTTACCAAGATCGACTTGAAACAAATGTATTTCAGCAATTTGCCAACCAAGAAAATTCAGAATGGTTTTCTATAATTTCTGTTATTGTTTTTGAGATCAACATTATAAAAGAAACAAGCACAATTGGAACGACTTTTTCATTTTTTATAAGTTTCCATTGCCCTCAACTCTTTTAGTGCCTGCCCCCACCCTTTTGCTGTTCGGGCGTCCCTGTTCAGAGGATTTAAACAGTAACAAATCGTCGGCAAAAAAGCAAACGGTTGATCCTGCAGTTTTCCACAGTGACACCCTTGTCGACCCGGCTCCAATTGTCTACTCAGTTCGTATAGACCAGGGGTCTCCAAACTTTTTTGTCTGAAGGCCACATACGCTATTGCACAACAGTTTGAAGGCCGGACATCTTGCGTAATGTAGTTGTTTCGGGATATGTGACATTATACCAAATCAACAAATTTTTCGTACGTTTATTTTGTTTTTTCGTTATTGACAAAATGTCTTTGCGACCGAATGAAATAGCTTCTCGGACCGGATGAAATGGCTTCGCGGGCCGGATTTGTCCCGCTAGTCGTAGTTTGGAGTCCCCCGATATAGACTATAAAGACGATTGGTGACAGCACCCTCCCTTGCACGATTTGATTACTCACTGTGAATGGTTGTGATTTCATTCCACCTGCAGAAACTTCTGAAAAGGACTAAAATGACTTGACACCATTCATCAAAAGTAGCGGATTAAGGGAGGCTGACTGGGCTACAGCAAGGGGCCCTTAAGGCGGCCCCAATCCCCAAGTCGGTAAACAGCCGGGTGTTAAGCGAAATTTCTGACTAAGTCAGAAATTTTGGACATGTCAGAAATTTAGCTGACACCGGTCGCATGCTTTTTCGAGGTCAACAAAACATATGTAGACTTCTTTCGCACACCCCCATTTCTCGAAAATTTTCTAGAGAGTGAAAATGTGGCCTGCAGTACGTGTTACGACCCTGACGAAAACCGCGAGAGAAGCAAAAAGCAAACCGCATTGGGTATTATCCAGCAATGATTCAAACTATTCGCGCCATTTATCTTTAAGGCATTTTAATAGACTTCTCCATGGAAGCTAAGGAGGGAGATGCCCCAGTGGCAGTTACTTTCTCCAATGTCTCGCTTCTTGGTTATGGGGATGATCACCTCGATTTTCCAATCTTTCGGTGCCCTCCCGAAACACTAGGCAACTTGACATAAGATTAAGCCAAATAACTTCTCGATTCAAGGCTTTGAGTATTGCAGTTTGGATTTCATCACAAACTGAAGCCTTCGCAGCCTGGATCCCACCCACATTTCAGTATTTTGACAGCTGAGAAGACTTCGGTAGCAGCGATGGTACTTTCCTACCCCAAATGCACCTCCTTTGTATCCGTTGGTGTGATAGTGATTGCGTTTAAAAGGTGTTTGAAATGCTCTCTCTGTATGCCTAGGACAGTGTTTCTTAAACTTCTGTATATATCTTATACCCTTTTTACCAAACAAGATCACTAGATTTCCCACCAATACACTCAATGAAGCTCATTTCTTAGAAATATGAAATTAACCAACTCCTACAGTTTAGGAGTCATAAAAAGTACACTAGCTGCAAATTATGGTTCAGCAAATTTACCTCTTTGGAATATGAAATTTACATCCGAGGAATAAATTCACCCCAGGTTAAGAACCACTGGCCTAGGAGGGCTTTCTCATTGTTGACCAAGGCAACATTTTGATCACTGTTGCATCTGGCAGTAGGAGATGTTTTGCTAAAGGGGGCCAAATGGTTTGCCAGAACACCTTGTTTGCTTGCCAGTAATTGCCATCTGGTTTATTTAATTTATTTGTTTGTTAGCAGACACGAAGTCCATAGTATGAACACACACACTCTGCAGAACGCAGGTTGATAAAAACAGACAATACAGAACGTAGTACTAGACATTGAAGCCGGCGATATCACAGGTTTACAGACACTTTTTGCAACTGCATTGAAGACAGAACCATAGGGTTACAGACACATTCTTAACACTATTGTTAGCTAAAACGTAACACTTGTTACAGCACTACTGCGGAGTAGGGCGCTACTTACTAACTTGGTCTAGTCTAGGTAAAATGCGCAAGCGTTGTGGCTTGGCACGCCATCGATCAAACGGACACTGCAAAGTTCGATCACTCAATCACAGAGTAAAATGCGATTATAGTGTTCAAAGAATAGTGACGAGTACAAACAATCTGACTGCATCAAAGCACGTAACCATGCGTTGTTAGATTTTCTGCATCTTTCGAGAAACAGGTACTTGTATTTACGTGACAGTGCCTCAAAGGCAGGAATGTTACATTGAACTTGTCCGAAATTCTCTCTGTCCGAAATTCTCTCAAGAAAGCATTTTGGACATTTTCACCGTGAGGGCTGCAGAATTGTGCGTCTCAGCGTACCACGAATGTAACGAAGATTCGGCTTTGTTCTGAAGCCAGGCCTTGCAGGCTACTTTCTTTGCTTGAATGCCATCTTTCACCTCTTGTTTCCAACACAGGGTTACTTTTTGTCGTTATTCGCCACATTGAGTAATTTCCGTTCGCATGCATGCCCGACCAGAAATTGAACTTGAAGCTACATCTACTTTGAACAGCTGTCACTCCACCTCCGCTGTGCATTTTCGGAACTCTAGGAACAACGACAATATGCAATCTGCAAAGGTCTTTCTTGCATCTTTGTCCGCCAAAGATTACCACATTTTCGGTAAAACCTCCTGGTCCTGCACGTTTATGTAGGGAATATTTAATTTTTCAAATTATGAATTGTAGACAACCAGGTGGTGATCGATCGACAGTTCAGCACCCCTTTTACACAATCGTCCAACATTGATACTATACAAAAATCAATGAGTGACCGCTGACCCTGCGAATACCTGCACCAGATGTACAATAATAAAAATACTTTGTTGTTTTTGTGCCATGACTTTCCAACCACTAATTCTAGGTGGCCAATCAAGGGCTCAAAAGATGCAAATGTTCGCCTAGTTATTGTAAAAGAAAATAGCAGTTAAATTGCCACTTGAACCATTTTCTCAGGCCCTGATTACGTCATTCAACACTCCCATAACCTCTCCCAGTCATGACGTCACACCAAAAAAGGTCAAACCCAAAAGTACCCGAATTGTTTTGAATCGAACCTAGGAGAATTTCTGCTTCTTGAGAGGGTTTGAACAACTCTCTAACTCTATCGGTTGGCGAGTTATGACTGGACAAAGTTTAAGGCTTTGCGGTCTTTGAACGGTTAAGAGAAATACGCTCTAATGACAATTTGAATCAATTTCTAACAATAGAATAAACCGACAAGTTCCTTTGCTTTGACTTCTTTACGTTTCAGAGCATGTACAATGCTTTCTCCCAGGCAGTTGAAGGAAAGTTCGGTATTTCAACTTATACACAACAATTTGAAGTGAATTATGTTAATAGCTATCTTCATCAAGTAAGTGCCACATGTTTTGTTCGCAATTTTGTCACGCAAATGTATCATAATCTGTTGAAACTTTTGAATTCAGCTGAAAACCGTCACGCAACGCACGGTCAGAAATATCATCCGTAATCCGATGACGTCGTATGCTCAGATATCGATCATGATTATATTTGCTCTACTGATAGGACTTATCTACTTTCAAAGCAATACTTCGTATAAAACTGGATTGCAAAACAGGTATTTGGGATTAAACCAAGTTTGATTGCGCGTATTGTGTTGAATGTTGAGGATGCATCAGAAGTGTTATGATTTTTTAACTCAAGTTGTAGTCCGTTACACAATCTGCATAGGAAATGAACGAAGAGCGCACAGAACTCATAGCCCAACTTTACAGCCTACTTTTTAGAGAATCTACTTTTTTGCTATCAAACTTCAACCTGTAATACAGTATAGGCCTACGTGGTCTAACAATTCGATTATCACACTCCGTATAGCTGGTGATGTTAGTAGCAGGATTTTCACACTGCTACCTACTGTCACTGCGAGCGAATCATATATTGACTTTTTTAAGAACACTGATTCTTTTTGCCAGCAACACAATTTTCAACCGTTCAGATATTGCGTTTATGTCATACACCTCGTATGCGATTTATCAGACACATTCTAATGAAAAACAATCAAGTCAATTAATATCACTGATTGCATGTCAGATATTTTTTCGTCTGTATTGTCTAAACTAAATCAAATCACTGGGAAGATCTACCTTCAGAAAAATTTGCTATTTCCCGTCAAAGCCGGTATTCAACCACAAGGCTTAAAAGCACAATTATGAAATGCAAGAAACAAATGCAAAACAATTGATCGGTTTCATTCTCCTCTGATGCCGTGGCATCACCTGTGTAATGGGTGGTGACGTTATCATACAAATAATACCAGAAAATCGAACCTTGGTTTGAAAGTGGATTGCAGTTTTCAGGAAAAGTTTCTGTAAAGGACTGTTGCGAAGACGCAATATTAAAAACTAACTGATGTTACTTTTTTGTTTCGTTACAGATCTGGGGTTTTCTTCTTCATCATTAGCACTCAAGTTATGTCCAATCTTTCCGCTCTACGACTTTTCATCGAGAATCGAAAATTTTTTGTGTAGGTTATAAATTGACAGCAATTTTTGCTTCAGTGATGACAACAGCACCAATTTTTTTCCTTCTCTTAGCATACATGTTTCACAGTAGCTATGTATTATGCGCGTTTGCCCACCTGTACCGTGAAGCAATGGGTACAGAGCAATGGCGGGTGTGCAAGGACAATTCTTCCCCAAAACTACTTTGACCCCCAATTGGATTATTTACGACTTTCATAAGTAATACTGGGTTCCCCTTTACTTTTTATTACCCGCAAGTGGGTAGATTTTTAAAACTTCGCTGGATACAAACAGATGATGATAAACTGTGTAATGCTGACTGTTGTTTGATATCGTTGGTAACACTGCATTGTGCGGTTAGATAAAATGGACTTGTTCAAGTCCTTGAAAGGATTTCTTCTGGATATTGAATGACTAATGAAACTAGGCAATAAATTCAATAGTTTTGGAGCTTTGCTTTTCCATCTCGCCTTTTCCAAACACCTAGCCATTGAACGTACAAAATATACGCGATTGCGTTTTCTATCTCAACGGAATGGCGACGTTGTAGTCGCAAACAGGCAAAAACATTGTGACGATAAAAAATATTCATAGACAAGCAGTCGCAGTAGAGAAATAGAGGTGGTATCTGCATCCTATGACTTCCAATAACTTTCTATCCAAACGTTGCTCAAGGTTCTTTCAATTCATCTACATATGTGCGCGATAACAAAACCCAACACGTTTGTCAAGTGGATTGTTGACAAAATCGAAGGACGTGCATGTCAAAATGATTGGTGGGCAAAGTATTTACTGTAATTACCCCAACTTAATGTTAGGCAATCAAACCATCTACATATTTCGAAGTTTAACCCAATTTTTTTTAAATTTTCGCAAACAGTGCAAATTATATCCAGCCGTACATACTTGTAAAATAATTTCCATATCACTCTGGTTTTACAGCAGAGTGCTTTTTCCGTAATTGGTGATGTACGACACTGTTTAGCCTAAAGTTGATGTTCATCTGTACCGTTGACTTCAAACGGTGGCCGTCATTGGGGTCGGGCGAAAGAGACGCCACTTGATTTCCGCTTGGCATCTAAATTTAAAGTATATTATTTTTATTAAACATTTTACTTTTAGCGTATTTTGTAAATATGTTGGTGAAGATTTTATTAATTTTCTAAATTTTGGTGAGACTTGACAACCAAAAGCAATATTGACTTTTCTTTAGTCATTCGCCGTAAGTTCAAGAGTCAAAAATTTTTTTTTTCTGTTTTTCGTTAAATAGTTTTGTCTTACAAGGTTTGGTTAGGTTTTATTTATAAATATGACCGCTACATTTTTTGTTTTTGCCAGTTCAACAACCAAAACCTGGCAACATGAGCTTGATTCAAACATTCTGTTTCTTTCAAAACTTAAAAGATGAGATATCGCGTGGGACATCGACGTTCGAGCGCATTGAAAAATTCCCGGACAAGAAAAATATTTTGGGATAAGGAACAAGTAGAAACCAGAACCGAAATCGCTACCGAAAAGTAGTTAATGACAAAATTAAAAATAAAACAGATTAAAAGGGTAGCAAGTTTAATACCTTAATTCTTTAGCCATTGCGGCATGTTAGCCTACATATTTTTAAGTCAAGATTAAATTTAATTGCACTTCGTTAGTTTTTCAAAGCATTGTGGAATTTCAACTGAAATCTGACCCCTTTCTTTAATGACTACAAGATGTAATTCTGCAGATACGTTTTAACAACAAAAGAGTTAATTACTTCGACACAATTCGCAACATCTTTTTTCGCTCACTTTTTACAAAATTTTCGTGCATTTATCTTGATAAAAAATGCCATCAAACAATTACCAGCGTTCTTACCTTCTGTGAAAGGCATTGTTTATTTGCGGTCGATATAATGTTATGCTATATATGCACGATATCAAGTCGGCTGCTTCTCCGCATAGCGTTTATGGTACATAGCTCAGTCATGTGGTTTATTTGAATGTCATTCCAACTAACGATTTCAAACAGTGTTGTAAAAAAAATACTAACTTGTGATTCAATCTAAAGGCAATGCAATTTTTGTCTAATTGCTGAGCTATTTTCAGACACGAATCAGCAAGTGGATATTATCGCGCATCTGTCTACTTCTTCTCTCAAGTGTTTGCAGACCTCATTCCAAACAGGATTGTACCTAACTTGGTTTTCTCAGTCATAGTCTACTTCATGGTTGGTAAGTTTCCCCAGTATTGGTTTTGAAATTGAACTAGTGGTTTTTCAGGTGTTTCTAGTCAGAGAAAACCGGGCGTGCATATAGCGTTTTTTGTACATGAGTAGAATGATGAACATTATTCAAACCGCACTTTTCGTAAAGATGTGTTTGATTAAAAGTTTTAGACTAAATGACTTCGACGGTTTTCAATCAAAAAGGATGTGATTGTGATGTATTTTCCGTGATGGAATTTTTCTTCATACTGATATAATACTGTGAGTGTGAGAAAACTTGAAACAAAGGCAGATCAGATTCCCTGGCACATTTCAAGAAAATATACGCGCTTGAGGAAAGAGTTACACAATAAACGGAAGTTCGTAAAATCAGTTACCACTCCTCGTGGTTCGCCATAATTGTTAGCAAAAAGTTTCGAATTGAACTTTTTGGTGGCGGATCCACGCCTGTGACGTAGGCGTAACAAGATCGATACACGTGTTCCACGAACTTCTGTGGTCACAAAACGGGAGCTGTCAAGCACAGCAAAGCTGTCAGTTTTATCGGTCTTTGTTCCGATCATCACCTATGGTCATGAATCTTCGACAATGACCGAAATAATGCAATCTCGAGCACAAAGCACAGAGATGTTTTTTTGTGAAAAGTTTGCGGTGCGACATTTCCCAACAAAGAGTGCAGCTGTGAAATCAGTAAAACCGTAAATGTAGAGCCATTTATCCGAGTAGAGAAATCCCAGCTACGTTGGATGGGGAACGTGACCAGAATGCATCAGGAAAGATTGGCAAGGGGAGTTTTGCAAGCTACACCCACGGGAATGCAGCATAGAGGTCGACCAAGGACCATGGTGTTATTACATCTCCGACCCGGCTTGGTCCTGTGTCGGTGTGTAGCCAGCGGTGCTGTCGAAGGTTTGCAGGGTTTCAAGACCTCTTGGGGTTTCTAGCCCCACGACCGACCCCCCAGAGAAAAACTGGTGTTATATATATTACAAACTGCGATTAGTAAAACACAAAACAAAGCATTAAAATTTTTAAATATGCATTTTGATTTCCTGGTTAGAAACGAAAGTTGGAAGCAGGGAACGACTCTAATTTTCTCTCCACCAGTTAAAACTGACCACGGTGATGTAAATCGTTTTCAGTATCTACTGTAATGAAACAAGAACTTCGATTGTATTTTTAACTGAGTTAACAAACTAGTGCTTGTGATGGTCAAGTTTCGACACGTTGCACAAATCTGCAACAATGATCGCAAAACAACTACAAAATATTATTTAGAAGGCTAAAAATTGAAAGCGTCTTGAAGGTAGATGTAACTAAAATGGTTAAATTAGAAAAAAAGCGTCAGATTGCTTAAACACATTCCTGAAACAACTAAGATTTTAACTTGGAGTGCTACCAACAGGGGGGTAACGAGGTTAGATGGCGCAAGTTTGGCGCACCCATGTTCGAACCTACGGTTTTTCGGTAGCAAATGTACTGTATTCAAGAAAGTGCTTGTGGCATTGTTGGAACTTTTCGACGTCCCCCACAGTGATTCAGCGCCCGTGCAATTGTGCCCTCTTTGCCCCCTGTCGTTACGCCCCTTGACTACCAAGGTTTCGCGCATGTACGCGATCATCAGGTATTCTCAAAATCAAATCATCACTTGTGTTGTACATGAAATATTTTGTCTGTAATGTTGCCTCTGTAGCTACGTTTGGCTGTACTTCTGAAAGTTGCCACACTTTTTCATACTGACCTCCTATTTCAGGCTTTCAGATGACACTGACGAAGTACTTTTTCTTTCTTCTGGCTGTTGTTTTAACATCCGTATGTGCGTCATCCATCGCCTTTTTTGTTAGCGCTTCTGTGAGGCTGTTTGCACTCGCAAACGTTGCCGTGTCACTCCCATTCATTCTGATGATGCTTTTCGGCGGTTTTCTTGTCAATACTGGTAGCCTGCTGGATTGGCTTGAGTGGATCAAGTACATCAGTATTTTTCGTTATGGAATAAATGTAAGTCAATTTATGGTGCTTTATTGCCTACAAATGATGGATAGCAGTTTTCTAAGCATTGATATTGATCTAAAACATTAGAAAATAACTAATTTATGTTGATTAATTTACCCAGTGTAGTTTTGCAAGAGTGGAATTCATAGCCTTGCTGCTTACAATTGAAGCAAGAAAAAATTTCAGGGCATGCGAAAAGTTCTTTGTTGCAGCACACATTTTCAACAAAATTGCGGTTCTAGCATGTCACTAATTTCATTCCAATGCCTTGATTGAACCTTTCATCACACTGGCTACGTTTTCATACAAAACAATCGAAAAAGTTAGTCATTAATGCCGACATCCTCCGCTAGTTTTCCAATCAGCTTTATTCCTGTGTACCGATTTTTTCGCAGATCCGTTGAAGCATTGTCTGGAAGTCTACAATGAGTCGCATTTTTAAAACAACTGGCTGCCAAAATCTTCGAAAAAGTTTACTGCATTGCAACTCGCTCAGTACCTACACACCCGGAAATTTTTAGAAATAGCCCGAGCCTTTGCTTGTGACGTATACTTCATGAGGCAAAATTTTCCGTCACATTGATTTGACAGCAAAGACTGCAGCGCATCAAAACGCGTGTGAGAAAACCCTTCAGTCCTATCAGCAATAACATAGTCCGTATACAGTGAGGATAATTTTCAAAACAACTGGAATTTCAAGTTGTCTCCATGTTCGACTTTTTTCAGTTTTTAACTTTCAAAACATCGTTCACAATGCCTGATGATGCCCATTAGCCAAGGCGAGATATCAAACGTGTATAGACCATACCATAGTCTTTCCACATGACAGAAATTCAGCAAACTTTGAGAACCACGCTTGTGGAGCAATTATCAACTATTCTCAGTGTCATAGGTGTACGAGCAGGAAAATTTTTGGAGGTGCGACAATTTTTAGCCGAACCTCCCCAAACTTGCCCGAAAAAATTTTTGGTTACTTTTTGTGCGAGTGTTTTCTCATGACGAGCGTTTCTGGGATAACCTCCAAACGAAAAAAAGGTCTTCACTTGATTCTGCACACGTTGGGTGCCATTTTTTCAAACGAAAGCACATTTTTGCCCGTATTTTCAGGAAATTTGCCCAGATTTTCAGGGATTTTGCGAAGGTTTTCACAGATTTTGCCCAAAATTCCGCGGATTTTCACCAAATCAAAACTTTTGGGGGTGCACTTGCACCTCCACCTCCTACACCACCGCTCAGTGGAATAGCTATTTTATCCTTCCCTGTGAGGATACACCATTGAAAATTTCCAAAAAGGAAAGCGTTGATCCAACTTAAGGTTCCGTTTGCTCAAAGCCTCAAAGCTTTTTTCCATTGTCTTTATCTGTTGATCTTCTACACAGCGCTTAAACATGTTTGACAAGTATGCATGCCACAAGATGGTGGTCCTTGTGACAGACTTATCAATCAAACGCAGGCCTTAACAGTGAACGAGATGAGCGGTCTGGTTTTTATTGACAATACCTCCTACCCAGGCTTCAATGCGACGTCGAGTCAGCCTTGTGTGAGCACTTTGACACAGCTACCAATACCAAATTGGTAAGTGTTTTAAAAAACGATAAAGATGTTAAAGATTCTTTCCGTGTCAGTTGCTCACAGCGGCAAATTCAGAGTCATGCAATAATGGGCAGCAAAAAACGGATACAAAGCAGGGCCGTCGCCAGCGAGGGAGCAGTGGTGCCTTTGAAAATCTGTGCCCTCCACTTTACGTTTGGCCCACGGCTTCTGCATGCATCCAACATTGTATTTTTAAAATGTGGCCCCCCTAGTGATTTTTGGACCCCCTGTTGCGAAATCCTGGCGACGGGCTGATACAAAGTATACCATAGATCAGCGTGGTCCAACTACTTTTGACCTACGGGCCGTTTTGCAACAATATGACAACTTCCAACAAAATCATGTACAAGCTACTGTATGATTATCCATTTTCTGTGCTCTTGCGAATGATGATACAGCTATGGTAAGGATAAAGTGCTTTGTTCTTCCCAATGTTGGTTATGTGCAAACACCGTTACTGTAATGTGCGCTGATGTATAGCTAACCACTTTTTGTGCTCTTGTGTCTGCGATGTGGACCATGAGTCCGCAATAAAATATTATTATTAAAACAATGGTTTTACAACAACTGAAAAAAGGAGCATAAAAGTGCGTCATTGATATATTAACACAATGCCAAATAGCAACTCATTATAGATCTCTAATTTCTATCAGTGGGATGCCTGTGGCCGAGGCTTCTTTATCATTCGTTCCTACATCAATACCAATGTTAGTAGTAGCAAAACGGTGACTATTTTCCAGTGTTTCCTGTGTCATTCGATTGATTTTAGAGTGGACTTGCTTCATAGTAGAAAGTGTGGCCTACTCCCACACACGTCACACGTATGTGCTTCCAAACATCGAGTGTAGAAATCTTTTACTTTGGGAAATGTATTTCTGTTGACTATTTCTTGAAGCTCGCTACAGTTAGTAAGAAATGTTATGCTTGTTCTAATTGAAATTACATACTCCAACATACAGACAACATTAAATCAATACTGAGAAAGCTCGCGGACCTTATAAATTCTGCTTGCGGGCCTGTAGTTGGACCACGCTGCCCTAGATAAATTGTTTGCTGACAGTGGGTAAGAACCTTGAAGGGGCGAGCTTGCAGAAAATGGTCGCTATTTTAAAGGGCATGATGGCCATTTTGGAGTGTAGCAACTTCTCCGATTTAAACTTCGTTTAGGACTTACACTGGAAGCTCTGATTGCATGGCAAAAGGGAAGTCACTTTAGTTGAGAGTTTTTGAAAGTACTTTCAATTATTTCGTTTCGCCACGAAGTCGTGGTTGATTAGTTAACATTGATTAAATCCTAAAACCACTTATTTAATTTTTTCTATAGCACTACTGGAGAAGTTTACATGGAAATCCAAGGCATACCAGACGGAGTATGGGGACAATGGCAAAATATCTTGGCGCTCGGCAGCATGTCTCTTATTTTTATTTTCTTTGCTTACATTCAGTTGAGAAGAATTAATAAGTTCAAATGATGAAAATAACAAGCGTTGCGAGTGCCACGTTGCGCAGGGTAATTACTGTGCTGTTAGTGAAAAGATCATAAATTTGTCAATATAGAAATCGTCTTCACGGCGAATGTTTGTGCTTCTGCTGTTTTCGGGGATAATGACGTTTTCACATGCAAAAACAATTTTGCTTGCTCATTGTTAAAATCTAATGCCGAACTGGAAAAGCTCTTCTTACAAAATAAGGCGGAGGTTTGATTGTCAAGTAATACACTCTGGTAAGATCATGGTGTCTGATTCTTGGCTGCAGGGTCGCAACCAGCTGATATTTTCGGGAGGGGACAAAATTACTGCAAATTGTTGTTTTACCTAACAACTAAAATGTTTTTGAAAATTTCGGGAGGGGTCAATTTCCCAGTTACACCCTTGGTTGCGGACCTGTGAAAAAATCCTTTCGATATTTTGGTGTATGTTATTGTTATGAACCTCAGTAGAAACAGAACCACCAGAGTACGCCATCGCCACTTCATCGTTTCTCTCGCACATAAAACCACCAGAGCATTGTGGTAATAACTTTCACGTTTCTTTATATCGCATATCCGCAGGTCTTGTGCAACATCAAACAATTTGGTTTGTTTCTGTGTATAAACATAGTGCAATTGTTAAGAGTTCCAGCAGGAATGCATTTCTCTTCTCGCGTGAATTGTCAATCGAGCTGTCAATTACACTTAGCGCTTACTTTTTTGTGCCGTTTAATTGGTCGTACCAGTCCACGCGGCGCAGTGTTGATGCTGCTACTTTGTGTTTCTTTTCAACCGACGAAAACGAAGCACAGTGGGCGTCAGAATGGGGGTGCAGGGGGGGACAAGACCTCCCTGGATTTGGAAATTTGATATCTTCCCTTTTAACTTTTTAGTGGAAAATCTTTTTCTCTTAGTTTCGAGTTGGTAAAATGAAATTTCATCACTGTTGGGCCCACCTGGAAAAAAATCCTTCCGACGCCCATGCAGAGCACTTTGACTTTCAAATGCGGTGTAGGCTACTCCTAGAAAGAACGAATTGGTAGTGCTACACATACTACAGGTTTGGGTAGTACACAGCTGGGAAGTAGAGTTGAACTGATGAAATGGGGAGCGTCACTTCGGTGTTTCTCAATCGTTGACCTGCTTTTTCTTGTCCGGCACAACAACAATGATCCACTTCTTACATTCTAAAACATCATACGCGGGTAATACGCATCAAAACATATTTCCTATCATATTAAAATACACACGATGAAACTTCGCTATGACGACATTTGTAAGTCCAACGAAAGGAAAGTTTTACAAACTTAGACAAAGGGCCTTTTGGCCACAATTCCGATCTTTTCGAACCTTCAGGTGTAGGCTACGCTAAGTTATTCCCAGGCCAAACACTTCGTGTAAACAACGTGGCTCTCAAAATTGCTACAGGTCAACCGCTTGAAGATGGTGGGAAATGTACGCAAAAGGCCCTAAAAATTGCGATCGATTCCCGGCGCCAGAAGGGGCAATACTAAAGCAGCATTCGAAAAGCAGTATTTACTTTTGTGCCACTTCTTTAGGAAAAAATCTTTGATAAAAATAAGACATTCGCAGGCCCGTAACTAGGGAAGGCGCAGGGTGAGCGAAGTCCCCTCTAGAACAGGTGTGGCCACATAGCGGTCCGCGGGCCACATGTGGCCCGCCACAGCGTTTTTAGTGGCCCGCGGAAACATTCAGGAGAAATACTCAAATCTGAAATTTCCTTCAATTTATGATAGCTAACGTTAGTGCTGACGCTACCTTGAACTGAGACTTGCTTTTATTTCCATCGATTTGCTTCTACATGCATTAGAAGAGGCGGCCTCCGCTGAACGCGGGCTTTTCGAAGTGAAGTGGCCCCCGCGCCAAATTAATCGCCCACTCCTGCTCTAGAAAAACGTGTTGGACATAGTTTAAAAAATTTGGGCCCCTCTCAGGAAACTCTTGGTCCACTCCAGTGTCCCAAGCTGGTGACGGGCCTGGACATTCGTCACACTCGATAAGTTTTCGTCACTCATTGGATTGTCACCAACACCATTTCCTACCGTAATTTCTTAATCAATTTCGTGTCACTTTTGACAACTGTAATCATCAAACATTGATTTTGTGGACAAAAGTCACAGAAGATAAAAATGTAAAATATTTCATAGTAAATGGCGGTCAACTAGAGTTGTTCTGTTGCATGTGCGTTGGTGTTAACTGTAAACCACACAGACATGGTGGGTCTGAACCATTCATCTCAATGGCAGCAGCCAACGCCGTACGCCAGTGCAGTTATCCTTTGCGGCACTCGTCGTCAGTCAGGTTGGGTCTTGACGCTGTCCTGTTGAAGCCGGCAACGGGGCGACATTTTAAATTCCGTATAAAAGGAAATCGTGCTTCTCTTTCACTTTGTAGCCTCGCGGATAGCGAATAGCAACCTGAAGCAGAAGCATTTACAATTGGCATTCGCTAAAATAATATATAGCACGTTTGTCCAGCGTAACCGCTAGATGCAAAATCTTTGCTTGGGCATTCACGGAAATCACAGTCAAGGCGCTGAGGCGCAAAAATTGCTTAATCACACCTGAACTGCAAAAAAAGAAAAGATCTAAGATGAAACTAACATCTCTCGATTGCTGAAACGTAGATTTCAAAGCACCACAGTCACTGTAAAGGAGTTTCGATTATTCAGATTTGCGTTGCAACACGAGGATAAAAACTACTTAGATTTACAAACAGGGTTTTTTTAAAGTTCAGCTTTGGTGACCATCATGGAATTTTGAAAAACCGCAGATTATTAGAGCATATTCCACGTGGGTGTCTAGGTTCAATTATGAAATATCCCATGAAATATATTTGTTAAGATAAAGATCCAGCACTAAATTGCTACAGTAAATCTGATATACATATATCTTCAAGTTATTAGTGTTCGCATTGGCACATCAGGTGAAAAAAGTACGCATACCGGGTGGAACAAACCATTTTCAATCGGTTCCATATCCTCATACCAGCATCAATATCAAATAGGTTACATTAGATCCAGTGCGGCCCGCCATGCAGCTGCGTGCGATTAGCCTAGGGGTACCTAACCTGGGGCACATGTAACCCTAGAGGTACATTTGCCCATCTGAAGGGGTACATTTACGGTTAGCAACAAAAGGGAAAAATATATTTATATATTATTTGTTCCCAAATATTTATACATTTATCAGTTAATATTATTTTATAAAATCATCATGCGCTTATTGTTGAATATATCTATGATTAGTAATGATAAAATATTTGGGAAAAATTGATCTATACCATAAAATAAACTCTAGAGGGTACATGCTGATCAGCCGAAATGCTGAAGGGGTATGTGTTCATCTGTATAATATGCTGAAGGGGTACACGATCAGAGAAAGGTTGGGAACCCCTGGATTAGCCTAAGGCGCGCTGTTGCGCGTTCAACAAACGGTCTCTCAAATTTCTCCAACGGTCTCTCAAAACATTCTTCTACATCAGAAACTTCGTAGTTCAACTAGATCAGAAAATTAGCAGCTAGGCCTAATGTTGACGGATTGTATCGAGAAGGAAGATTTTCAGCCTGGTGGGTCTGTTTTCATGATGTTACTTCCTGCTTCAGTGCATATGGCAAGTTTGATTTCGAATTGAACCATACGCTAGAAAAAAATCAATAGGAATGTACTGTGGGAAACCCAAACAGCAGACACTGACTGGTAATTAGGCTAACCTAAGCCTTCAGTGGCGTAACTGACGGGGGCATGGGCACGAACTGCCCCTGGCAAGCTAGATCTAAAAATCGGGCTCCAACTTAGGTTATATTTTGGTATTGAATATTCTTCTGGTTTTCAGTAGGTTGTTTTTTTGCTATTTTCGGAATATTTTCCACCTATTTCGAGTTTTGTATAGATATCCACATCTGGATTTACTATCATTTAACATTTTACTGTGTGTTGGCTAGTGCGTCCCCTACGGTGGCCAGTGGATCCTCTTCAACTAAGTTTCTTCCCCTTGGCTTAAACCTCAAGTTACGCCCTTGTAAGCCTTGTCAGTGTAGACTGGCAAGCTAATGAGTTTCTAGACCTAATTTGTTTCAGCAATTTTCGGTCTTTCATCCAAACTTGCATAAACTCCCTTCACTAACCGTCAGTGTAAGTGGAAGTTTCATCTACTTTAGTGCTTCAGGGATGGAAGTTCCAGCCAAGCAACCGTAATTGCAAACCTACATTGTCCTGGTTCAAAGCTTGCCTAGATGCATTTCGGAAATTCCGTGAAATACAAAACACTAACTTTCATTTTTTATGTGGCGCATTAGAAAAATAAATTTTTGGAACAAAGTTAGATTTTTCTAAATTATGCATCAACGTCCTTCAAACTTATAATCAAAGACTAATTTTTTTACAGAGTATATATTTTGCCTACTACGTAAGCATCATCAGTTCTGCGTAGCGCATGAAGTATTTGAGCCAGGGGAATAACGTAGCTGAAGAGGGCCCACTGGCCATCGTAGGGAGTGCACTAGACAACAGTCAGCAAAATGCTGAGATATGATACTGAATCCACATGTGAATGTCGACAGAAAGCCCGAAATCAGCGGAAAACACTCCGAAAATCGCAAAAAAACAAGAGCCTTTGTACTGAAAACCAAAAGTATATTAAATATCGAAATATAAGCTATGTGGGGGCCCGGTTTTTTTATTTCACTTGACAGGAAGGGGGTTCGCAGATCGCACCCCTGCGTCCCGTAAGTTACGTCACTGAAGGCTTAGGCTAGCCTAACGGCCAGTCAGTGTCTACTACTTGGGTTTCCTATAGTAGGGGTCGGCAAACACCAGACCGTGGCCCGGTGCCGGCCGTGCAGAAACAAGGCCAAACTGGTCCAAAAGTGACTGAAACGACTGACATAAGGAACACACTGCGGCTTCCCTTGACTATCATAATCCCTACATGTCGGAGCATCTTACTACAGCAAGGAAAGCCCAGATCTCTCACTCAATTACTGCCATGGTGATTGGTGACTTGCAAGTAAATAATTTGCATGTGCCAAACATTCATTATTTTATTGAGGACCGGTCCGCAAAACAATGCCAGGCTGGAACCGGTCCGCGATGCGAAAAAGGTTACCGGCCCCGGTCACACAGCACATTCCTATTGACTTCTTACTAGCGTATGGTGCAACTCTAAATCAGACTCGCCACCCGCACTGAAGCAGGAAGTAACATCAGAAAAACAAATCCACCAGGCTGAAAAAATCCCTACTAGAGATGCAATCCGTCTTTGTTAGGTTTACCTGCTAATTTTCTGATTTAATTGAACTGCAAAGACTCCGATGTAGAAGCATGTTTTGAGAGACCGTTGGTGAATTTTAAAAGACAGTTTCGGTCCCTCAAAACGCTGTTTACGAGCCAAAAAAATCGCTTGTTGGCGTACAAACGCGGGTAGTTAGATGTTTTGACAGTTCAACAGTCTGTTAATAAAGCGTTTTGCAACGAAGATGAAAATACGTGCATGGCAAAAGCATGATCTTGGCGATCGGAGTTAAATCAAGACTGATGATCCGGTCACAAAAGTATCGTGACTGGACTTCTGCCCTTTTGTAAAAGATTTGCGGACAGCGTAGCCACAAAATCGTTTTACAGTTAATGGTGGTCAATTTTTCTTCAAGTCAAACCAACAAAATACATGGATGAAACTATTACAAAATTACGGTGTGATTTTGATGGGAAGTAATACTACAGCTGATGCAAAATACAGGATATGAACTATTGAAATTTCACTGAATGACACCTTGTATTTTATCGGCGCACTATGTGATGAATGGCATGTCTTGCAAAGTCAGACTGGGAGACTCTAAAAGAATCATAAGTAGATGCCAAGATGTACTTTCTTGTTCTTCTACGACGTAAACGCCATCCTATGTGTATCAGAGCGATCAGGACCGGGCTTAACAAGAGCGGGGCCCGATTGGAAGCCCTTTTTCGGGGACCCGTCCAGTGGCGTGTGCAGAAATTTTAGAGGAGGGTCATCCAGTCATAATGGCAGAAATCATGAGTGATGTAAAATAGCGAGGCCCGAAGGGGTAATGCTGATCTAGGGTCTGGAGGCATGCCACCCAGTTTCGCCTCTCCAGCAGAGACTTCCCATGTCCATCTCTGTATCACCCAATAAATCCAGGAGTTACTACGCTCAATAACTCCTGTCTGGCCAGGTACCTACCGCGGGTACGGCAGGCCAATTGGCCATGTTTCAAATGAAATTAACAATACGCTTGATATGATCAGCCAGCAATGATAAGATATCACAACTCAGCTACAAAACATCAACAAACGAAAAAGCGTGACAAGCCGCCCCCTGGATTTTGAAACCTGATGTTTTCGTATTAACTTTTTAGTAGAAAAACTTTTGTCTCTTAGTTGCCAGTTGGTGAAATGAAAATGAAATTTCACCACTGTTGGCCCACTCATGGAAAAATGCGTTTGGCCACACCACCTGGCAAAATCCACTATTACCTCCCCTGGAAGAATCTTTCCGACGCACATGCTCCTTTGTGTGTGGATCAGGGCTTCTCAAACTTTTTTGTACATATCCCACTATCCATTAAACGTATCATTTCATGACACCTCACCTGTGTTGGTGTACTAATACAATTGTACAAATAAGACAATGATTTTCATTTTTAAACTCACTAAATCATTTTGGAGCCGGAGCCTAAAGTTTTTTGATGTTGGAGCCAGAGCCTGAAATTTGAGTTCCGAAAACGCAACCCTGCTTTTGGTTATTTGCAGTCTGCGATACGGAAAATGCATTTGCTAAGATAAACTTATTTTTGTCCTTTAACATTAGCAAAGTTCCTCATTTTGTCCAAGTTTAAGCTTCTGCGAATTTTGGATTCAGTGGACACAATCGCCAAACTATTTAGGTGCTCTTGTTGGATTGATTTTCTCAAATAAGTTTTACTTACTTCTAGGTTAAAAAAAACTTTTTCTGGATATCACGGTAACGGGGATAGTCAAGTAAATCCTGAGGACAATAAACAAATTAGGGAAAAGAGGCTGCCTTATCAGATCTCTACGAAGGAAAACTAATGACGTTATTAAAAGACCAGCTGCAGAAGACACATCTTAAATTACGAACTAAACTTAACCTTCAAAAGACAAGTGGCAGTAACTATTGAAACAGCAACAACTCAATCGAAGCGTATGTTGCAGCAATCAACTATTAAACCTGGACCTGCCAAGTACAAAACGCTTACAACTGAAACAGAAAACAGCTTCAAAACGCAAGCTTTCTCTGCCTTAACTGGCTGCTACTGAAAAGCTAAACCACGCATTATCGAAACACAATGAACACTGTTACGATTCCACAGCACGAATTCTAATGAAAGAGGGTGTTAAAACCGTGCAGCTCACTTTGGTTTTCGCCGGCAGCAGATGCCACGTTTAAAAAATACTGCATGTGGGCCCCGCGCTGGCACTACATAAGCAGCTTCAATAGAAAGTATAGGTTTGCGTAGGTTAGTGGGCGTAGCGCGGGGCCCCCTTTGGAAGCAATCGGCTAAGGGCCGGCGCTGAGAGCGATTTCTCAGTGCAAGGGTCGATTGGAGCGTAGTTGACTGAATGTAGCAACGCTGAAAACTTACCGGAGTGCTGCAGATAAAATGGCCACTGTTGTCAATAACACTGGAAATGCACGACGCGTCTCTGAAAGCAACTTCAGCGCACTTATGAGGAAATCCTTTTGAGTCCTGGATGAACATTGAGAGTTTCATGTAAAACAATAAACTGAACCAAGTGCCTTCGTTGTGAAGGCTTTGAACAGCGCAGCACTTACGCAGCAGAACAGCGCAGCACGTCAAGGAAAAAACAAAACCCGTTTCAAACACAAAGAGGTAGCAACTGAGGTTTCATGCAACCGCCATTTGACTTGTTTGAGGCCACAGTGTCTGGTGATGAACTATCGTGACAAACAGAGGAAGTGAAAAAAAAACTTTCTTGATTGATTTCAGAAATTTGAAAAATTTCCATTTCGTGACTGCTGACAACACTCAGCATGTGGCTAGCGTTTAAAATGCACAAAACGTAAACCTTCGCAACTGCCAAGGTTCTTTTCGATGGGTATGACTTCACCAATAAATCCAGCAAAAGTTTATTTAGAGAGCGGAGGAGTTTCTCAATGACAAAGTGATACCCGCAGTAATATTTTTGACAACTACAACTTTCGCACGCTATGCCAGCAGACCGTTATATTTATATTGCGTACAAATGACAGAAAATACTTTGCATCTGTTCAGTAAGTGACGTAGTCAGGAGTTTAGGTCATTTAAATCTGAACAAGCGAAATTACTATATCCAGCATCATTTTTCCTTAAACTGCATTCATAGAAACTTGCACATTCAGTTAACATGATCACTAGCACGATGCTTTACCTTAGCTGCCCCATCATGATTAGAAAGGAAAACATAAAGTTTGAACTATGAAGTGTTTTGAAGCGAATCCGAAAAACAGTACAGTGAATCCGACAACAGTGCAGTGAGCATGCGCCACCAAAGCTGGTAAGCTGCGTTCGATTCCTGGTAGAGTCATACCGAAGACATAGAAACGATACTTGTGGCAGGCCCAGCCTTATGGGTGGATGCAAGGAAACGGTTCATGTGCGTAATTGCCATTTACGCTCTTTACACTGCACTGTTGTCGGATTCGCATAGGATTGACGCGTGCTCGATTCGTTGATTCGTCCTTGACTGACCATCGTGAACGCACAATAAGCAAGCTCGATGTTAGGGCGTTTTTACACTTCGCTAGGCCGATGGTGTTGCGAAAGCTATAGAGTAGCTAAAAAGAGATACGAGAAAGCTGATTCTACTGCAGAAACAGGCTTTTTGTTGTAGTTCAGTGATGCACCACCATTTCGCTATTTCCGGTCGGCCGGCATTACGTTTATTTTTGTGAATTACGGCCGTCAGTGAATCCAAACTTTTTTTTAATTTTTTTGCATTGCTTCTATTCTGCTTCCACACACTGAGCCTAGACTACTTCCACACGTTTGTTTATCTATCTTTTTACTAAGCATCTTAATACAGCAAAGACTTTATTAATGCACAGCCGCCATGTAGCTATTATTTTAAACGACATGTGCAGTGTTCACGGCCGTATTTTTATGGAAGACCGCGTGCGGCCATAAGGCTGCAGGTTGTGCATCCCTGGTGTAGCTGGAATCACCGATACCTGATTTTATTTAGTGTAGTCCGTAAAATAACAGCAATAGAGAAAATCATAGAGAACTGCTGAGGGATGAGGTCAAGAAAAATACGTCGCATCGTAATTGCACTCTTTATGTGACTTCGGTAGTATTTGAACAGCTTCTTCAGCGCAAGCAACGGGAGTTGGTCGTTTTTCTGCACATTGCGGAGCAAATTGGTTGATCTCACTCAGGATCACTAATCAGTATATCTTTTAGCAGTGCAATAAAACAGAGTGTCAAATGTGAAGATTCACGACACTTTGTGAGTTGTGCTCTATAAACAGTACGTACTGCACTTCAAATTACAACTGCAAGCTATTTCAGAAACTTTTGTGACTTTTTTTATCCTACGCTATTATGTTCTGTTGTGAACTGAAGAAACCACAGCCACATAATTACGACTTAAACAAAGTTCAAAGTGTACGCTGGAGTCAGCCACTTTCAGTATGTAATATTTTACACAGAGAATGAATCACTCTGTAACAAGGTGTAATCAATACCTGTTAATCAGTATTTGGCTACTGCTTAACATCTATGCAAGCTCATAAGTAGAAAGCAATGGCTTATGGAAGTGTTTCGTCCTCTTATTAAATTTTCAGGTAACTTATTAAAGTTCCAAGGGAAGTTCACTAAATTTTTTACAGCATGTACTTAGCTTTACTAGACCAGGCCAAGATACGTTAGTTAAGCTAACTATAGTAGTAGTATATATGGTAATCTCAGACAACAACTACATCAACCATGTACTGGTCTTTCATTCCAATAGCAAATATTTTGTAGTTTACTGAATAATTTTTCATTTCGCTTTTCAGTGTTGCAGATTGTTTCCCTTGGTGTACTTAGCCCACTGACGGCCTATTGGATAATATCTTAAAATTCCACCTCTTGATGTTGTACTTTGCTACCTTGAATAGGCTAATGTTTTTCACATAAATACAGCAAATATTGTCTCAGACTTAATGCAAACTATCCAACCTCTTTTCCACTTCAATCCCTTATTGTCAGATTCCCAACCTATCTCTACTAGTTGGATTCGCTGAATCAGATATAGTTCAAAGAATGCATGTTCAGCTCAGAGAGACACTTACAGTCATGCCTGAAGTTGTTTATCAGATTCTCAATTTAAAACAAATCTGATAACAGTGGAATGTAAGCCGGGTAATTGACTTGCCATCAATGCAGTATTCATATTCACTGTGAAAGAAGCACGGCACAAAAAAGTGGTGAAGGTGAGCACCGCAGACTACTTATGACACTCAAGTAGTATAGAAAGTGAGTATAAATGAAATTGAACCAAACTGCTAATAGGCCAAGAGCTAATTGCAAACATGGTTTGAACAAAGGCAAAACTAACTTTTTTAATACACGCCAAGTGACCAAGAAAAATTGAGGGTTGCACAACCTCTTATACAAAGCTTCTTCCAATGTCAAACAGTTTGAGGACAGCAAAGAACAATACTAGAATGTTCAAAAATATAAAATGACATGACACCTTGTTTCTAATCACACTTATGGCATGAAAAAAAGACGGTTGCATTAGAAATAGAGGACAATACCAAAAGACACTTCAATGAATAGCAGTGTCTTGCACACTGTTACCTAAACAATAACCATCTGAGACACAGTCCTTACATATGGGAACACAACTTTTTCAATTTGTCCAAACTGTGAAAAGTAATCATGAACATCTTCTTTTGATGCTTGCCATGGTAACTTATGAACAACCAAAGAATTAGGACTTGCATTTTGCATCATCATCTTCAAATAACGTCTGTCAGGGGATTTCTTAAGCTGACTAAACCATGATGTAGTAGCACCACTGCTTTTAAATCGCAAGCAAGTGTTTGCATATAAAAGTGCTTGAAATTGATGTCTAATCAACAATGACATATCCAAGTATTCACTGAAAAAAACAAATACGTAAACAAAAACAATTTTGTTTTGACTTTTTTAAGAGATCTGTGTAACATTTATTTTTGGCAAAGCTAAGTCTGAGCATGATGTTCAACATCTATTTGCATAACACCTGTTAGATCAGCATTTTCAAAGCTTTGTTATAGATGAAGTTTGAGAAACATATTAAAAAACTTCAAGTAAATTCCAGTTTGAAAAAACAATGTAGTGAACAGGTGGTAAATGACATGCATGAGAAGACAGTAGCATTCAGATGTCCAAAGTTAATACAAGTGTGTCTTTTTTCAAAAGGTAGTGTCTATTTTACCGGCGATATTCTGGTGGCAACAGATCGGCTGGAGCTATTGTGCCACCAGTCGAAGATTCGGTCTCGTGGCATGACTCAATACCAAGAAAAAGGTCACTTGGTCAGAAAAACGCCGTCCTGTTCTTGGTGCAACGGTTAGGTGTTACGCCTGCTACGCCAATGGTTTTTGGTTCGACTATCACCTTGCCAGCTTTCGTTTTGTTTTTTTTTCTTTGCTTTTTTCAGGCTCCGTTTGTTAGGTTAGGGTTAGTTTAGTGTTAGCTTAGCGTTAGCTTAGCATTAGGTTAGCTTAGTGTTAGGGCTACAGTTAAGGTTTAAGTTGTAGTTTATCTTTTAGTTACATTTACTTCGTTTCTACCAAACTTTTTGCTGCTGCCATCTTGGTGGCAAAATAGACACTGCCTTTTCAACAATCTGAATCTGAGTTAAAATTTCCTGTGCCCATAGATCAACTTGGAAAGCATCATGCAATAAAAATGACAGGTATTGGTCAGCTGAATGATTTTCACTGTAGTGGTAACAACTGAATGATTCAGTGAAAAAGTTCATTGCACAAAAACTTGAGTTGCAATGCAATTTAAGCAATATACCATTCCATGAATCTAAAATTAGTGCCATTTTAGTAATTTCTCTGCAATTTAGGGAGCGCTAAATAACAACACAACTGTTTCTCTATTGAGAATAAATAATGATTTTATTTGGACCAAACCAATGCACCATAATTGTTGTAGAACTACTATTTAAATGCTATAGGATTTATTATGCTTACTTTGGAACATATACTGACAAATAACGAAGCATGTATTACTATTTGCCTAACAGTAATAAATGAAAAGCAGTGTCTGTTTTGCCCTCAAGATAGAAGATGGCAGCAGCAAAAGGCTTGATAGAAACGAAGTAAATGTAACTAAAAGATAAGGGTAGTGTCTATTTTACCCGCAATATTCTGGCAGCAACAGAGTGGCTGGAGCTATTGTGCCGCCAGTCAAAGATTCGGTCTTGTGGCATGGCGCAATACAAAGAAAAAGGTCACTTTGTCATGAAAATGCTGTCCTGCTCGTGGTGTAATGGTTAGGTGTTACGGCTGCTTTGCCAATGGTTTGCGGTTCAACTCTCGCCTTGCCGACTTTCGTTTTTTTTGTTTGCTTTTTTCCAGGCTACGCTTAGGTGTTACGTTTAGGGGTTAGTGTTATTAGGTTACGATTAGGGTAGGATTAGGGTTAGCTTAGTTTTAGGGTAGGGTTAGGTAAGCTTAGTGTCAGCTTAGCATTAGGTTAGCTTAGTGTTAGGTTAGGGTTAGGTTAGGACACTAGCCCCTATAAATGTAACACCTAAACCAACGGAGCCTGAAAGAAAGCAAAGAAAAAAAAACAAAACGAAAGTTGGCAAGGTGAGAGTCGAACCGAAAACCAACCATTGGCATAGCAGGCTTAACACATAACTGTTACACCATGAGCAGGACAGCGTTTTCCTGACCAAGTGACCTTTTTCTTGGTATTGTGTCATGCCACGAGATGGAATCTTGGACTGGCGGCACAATATCTTCAGCCGATCTGTTGCCGCCAGAATATCGCCGGTAAAATAGACACACTACCAAAACTAAATGAAAAGCACAGTTCACATCACTGCTCTTCTCTAAAAAAAAGTTAACTCTCCTTCAAAGAAGCAGGTCAACATTCCAATCCATCAGATTCATTAAGCTAATTCTTTGCATTTCCAACCTTAGCAAACCATAGAACTGACAAACTGAGGCTCAGATGACAGAAGTCTGCTGAGATTTAAGTACTGTAGAAGCCTCACCCCTGTCTTTATGAGCCTTCCTCAGAGTCAGAACGTAACTTAAAGGAAAAGTTAGCCTACACTATAACAAGTTGGCTATTTCTGCTTAAAAGGCTATGGAACAGTTGCAAGAAGGAATTCTTCCTGTTCTGTACTCAAGTGTGTTTTTTGTGTTATTTATGTACCAAGGTAAAGTTAGCCCGACTTTTTCCAGCACGACTTTTCGTTGGATGCGAGGAACGTAAACTTTTTTTTAAATTCAAAACAGTCCATTAGAATGACTTTCAAGGTGAAAAAAACGCACGGGAAGAATAAAAGAATAAAATTGCTGGTCAATAAAAACCATGATTTGGAAAACATGCATCAAAATTTTCCAAAACGGCCATCGCAAAAAATGTTTAACAACAAAACAACCATATGTTTCATCAAATATCAACCAACTTTCAGGGAAACATACAACAATGAGTTTTATATCATTTTGTTTGTCTATTATAGTAGATTTGTTTGGTGCAAAGATCGCGGGTAACACTTTTAGGTGAACGACATACGAGACCGAAACGTCGACCTACCTATGTAGAGTAAATGCAAAAATTTTGCATTGAAATCATGTTGCACACCGCTCGATTCAACAAAAAATTTAACAAACTTCCGGGAAACATATAGTGATGAGTTTTATATCATTTTGTTTGTCTATTATAGCAGATTTGTTTGCTGCCAAGATCGCGGGTTTCACTTGTATGTGAACGACATACCAGACCGAAACGTCGACCTACCTATGTAGAGTAAATGCAATAAATTTGCATTGAAATCGTGTTGCACACCGCTCGATTCAACTAAAAATTTAACAACTTTCCGGGAAACACATAGCGGTGCGTTTTATATCATTTTCTTTGTCTATTATAGCAGATTTGTTTGCTGCCAAGATCGCGGGTTACACTTTTATATGAACGACATACGAGACCGAAAAGTGAACCTACCTATTTACAGTAAATGCAAGGAATTTGCATTGAAATCGCATTGCACATCGCTTGATTCAACTAAAAATTTAACAACTTTCCCGGAAACATATAGCGGTGCGTTTTATATCATTTTCTTTGTCTATTATCGTAGATTTGTTTGCTGCAACGATCGCGGGTTACACTTTTATATCAACGACATACAAGACCGAAAAGTGAACCTGCCTATTGACAGTAAATGCAAGAAATTTGCATTGAAATCGCGTTGCATACCGCTCGATTCAACTAAAAATTTAACAAATTTCCGGGAAACATACAGAGGTGAGTTTTATATCATTTTCTTTGTCTATTTTAGTAGATTTGTTTTCTGCAAAGATTGCGGGTTACACTTGTATGTGAACGACATACGAGACCGAAACGTTGACCTGCCTATGTAAAGTAAATGCAAAAAATTTGCATTGAAATCGTGTTGCACACCGCTCGATTCAACTAAAAATTTAACAACTTTCCGGGAGATATACAGCGGTGAGTTTTATATCATTTCTTTATCTATTCTAGTTGATTTGTTTTCTGCAAAGATCGCAGGTTGCACTTGTATGTGAACAACATACGTGACCGAAACGTGAACCTACCTACAGACAGTAAATGCAAGAATTTTGCATTGAAATCCCGTTGCACAATTCCTCGATTCAATTTAAAATTTAACAACTTTCCCGGAAACATATAGCCATGCGTTTTATATCATTTTCTTTGTCTATTGAAGTAGATTTGTTTTCTGCAAAGATCGCGGGTTACACTTTTATATCAACGACATACGAGACAGAAACGTCGACCTACCTATAGACAGTAAATGCAAGAATTTTGCATTGAAATCGCGTTGCACACCACTCGATTCAACTAAAAATTTAACAAATTTCCGGGAAACATATAGCGGTGAGTTTTGTATCATTTTCTTTGTCCATTTAAGTATACTGGCTTGCAAATGTCATTGCTTGATGTTCCTTATTTGACGCTGCCCATGCAACGACTGGGTGAACAACAAACTACCAGACATGGGGCAATTACAGCACAAATGTAATCGAATGCGATTACTGGTCACATGCTCGATTACGATTACGAATAAACAAAATCGCAATGTAATGGATTACGATTACATTGAAAGTAATCACGATTACAATCACGATTACATTTGTCCAAACATCCTCATAAAGAACCACTTGCATAGTTTGATGTAAGTACTGTTCAACAAAGATGGCTCATCCAGTTCAACAAAGGTTGTTAGTTTTTGTTTAAATCTTACCTGTGTAAATTGTATCAAACAATATGACTACAAGAAGCAAGAAAACGTCGCGAGATGATCTGGAAAGCATTGCTGAAAAGCTTGACAAGCTTACAGACATGATGGACAGCAACAGCAAGTCCACAGAATCTTTACTACAAGAACTGGTGAACGAGATGCGTGAACTACGCAAAAGCCAAGAACTTCTTGAAAAACAATATGAGGACATCAAAAATCACCTTAAACAAACTGATGGTGAGATGATCAGACTTCGGTCTGAAAACAAGGACTCCAAAGAACTGTTCAAGAACTGAGGAAGACCATTTCAGAGAACCATGAGGCCATCAACAGTCTCGAACAGTATGGCTGAAGGGAATGTCGTGAGATCAAGGGCCTGGCCTGGTCTCAGCATGAGAACACCGATGAACTGGTAGTAGCCACTGCCAAGAAGCTCAACGTCAACATCAAAAAGGATAACACAAGTGTCTCCCACCCGTTGAGTAAATGCAATAAAGACAACCCTCGACCCACATCATTGCCCGTTTTTGTTCCAGGGGAGTGAGAGACCTGATCTTCAACAATCAGACCAAACTGCAAGACCATACAGAGAAGATCTTCATCAATGAAAACCTCACCAAGTTCAACAGACTTCGCTTCAATGAATGCCTGAAGTTCAAGAATGCCAACAACTTCAAGTTCATCTGGACTAAGCATGGAATTACTTTTCTGAAGAAAACTGAAGAATCCTCCACCATCTCCATCCGGAATGAAACCGACATGGTAAGACATAGAATTAGATATCAAGTAAAATTCCTGAAACTGAGAATGATTGAGAGAATTTGTGCAAAAATGGATATAATATTTCTTTGCAAAATATGTAGCAAGTCGTGTACAAAATGCTATGAAACTATTCTCTGTAAAATATGTAAAAAGTGGTTGCACTTTAAATGCTCAAACCTAAGTAGACTACAATTCACTGAACTAACATCAGGGTTTGTTCCTTACTATTGTTATTTATGTATTTATGATTGTTCGCCTGTTGATCTAGTTCAAATACCAAAACCACATGATATTAACCAAATAACCTGTAACCCCATAGCTGAGTTGGTGCACACTGACTCCGACGACCTACCCAACCCCAGTGTAGTGTCCCCCTGCCAATACTATGATACAGGCTCATTTAAGTCACTATCCGCCAAACTAAACTGGCCAGGTTTCAGCATACTCCATGTTAATGTAAGAAGCTTAAAAAAGAACTTAGAACCATTGACAATACTACTCTTTGAACTTAGTCACCCTCCACATTTCATTGCAATAACTGAAATAAAAATTAATTAAGACACAGGGCGAAATTTCGCACCTAATATACCAGGCTACTCATTTGCTCATTCAGATACACAGTATGCAGCTGGTGGTGTTGCTATTTATACCAAAGACAATATCTCATATGTGGTACGCCATGACCTTTCAGAAATATTGACAGACGCTGAAAGCTTATGGCTAGAAGTCATAGTAAATGGTAAAAAAAACAGTAATTTCAGTCATCTATAGGCATCCAGCCCCCAATATGACTCCTTCACAAAAGAGTTGGAAAACATTCTGCACAATCTTAATGATAACAAAGTAACTTACTATATTTGTGGAGACTTTAACATAAATTTGTTGCAACATGAAAGCTCACAACTAGTAAAAACCTATACCAATTTAATGCTTGCTTGCAACTGCACACAACTAATCACCAGACCTACAAGGATTACAGACCACAGTGCCACCCTTTTAGACCATATAGACACTAACAATATCAAAATACCTGTACAACCAGGAATTATACTTTCAGATCTGTCTGACCACTTGCCTGCTTTTGTCATGATTAAGTCTACTTGTCTTGTCTCAAGCAAAAACACTCATTTTTAACCCTAAGGCATAATTACAAAAATTTGCATAGAAGTACTTTTTTGCAAGAAATAAAAGATGCCCTAGACATGCTGCCAGTTAATAATGGAAACCCATGTCAGGTTGTGGATAACATACACTCCATATTCAATGATACAATGCAAAAGCATACACCACTACAACCACTATCAAGAAACAGAAGGAAACTCCTCAACAAGCCATGGATCACACAAGCATTATACAAATGCATCAAAGAAAAAAACAAAATTTACCGAAGTCTAGTAAAAAATGGTTTTGAAAATAAAGTCAAATTTGCATATTACAAAAGATACAGAAACCAACTAGCAC
>Ga0210059_1001503_pt1 | contig 35213 bp, 16 predicted proteins | sample Ectturendosymbi2_FD_188042 | JGI IMG/M metagenome (GOLD analysis project Ga0210059, IMG submission 188042) | Ecteinascidia turbinata endosymbiont from Florida, USA - Sample 2 (SPAdes) (version 2) | ecosystem: Host-associated > Tunicates > Ascidians > Unclassified | place: Key West, Florida... | reverse complement strand
ACACCTAGGTATTTTAGGTTATCTTCAGGGGAAATGTTGTGGTTATTTATGATAACTTTAAATGAAGCAGGATTGTGTTTTCGAGAAGTTAATAGCATAAAATTGGTCTTATTGTAGTTAAGAGAATTGACAATGAGACTCAGAGGCATGGGAAGCCTTTCTATTGTGCAGCAGTCAAGATCACAAGAACCTTTGCTCAGTGCTCTACTGCAGTTAAAAAGTCTATGTAGTCCGTATTATGCCAGTGCATGCCTTTCAACCGTGGTGCACACAGTCTGGTATTAAACACCTGCGAGTTGCCAACAAGGCCTGCTGTATTTTGCATTTCATGCCAAGAAATGTAAGTGTTCACCCACATCAAATTAAAGTGCTTCATTAGAGTATTCGTTGCATTGACTAAAAACAATTTGCATGCTTTTGTTCACGATGCGCATTTTCATCCAGCCAGTTTTTCAACCTCTCACTTCAGTTGTTTGATCTTTTGGCTAATCTCCGTTTTTTCCACTATCTCACTGACGCTTCTGTTGAACAATGACCTGATGTAATAGATGCTGTCAGTGCTTTGCTTCGGCGTTTGTGCCTCTGCAATACTGACTACTTGTACCAACCAGCACTTACCCAGTGACGCTTTGTAGCTAATTATTATTTTTATACGTTTGTGTTCTTTTGACTGCCCCTGTGATATGGATCATGTGTCTGAACCAAAGAGTTAATAAATCAAACTACGCGTATGTGAGAGCTCCAGATGAACAAAACCGAATGCCATAAATTATGTAATGTGATTGGAGTTAACCAATAACCAAAAATAAGTTTAGTGCAACAGGGCTAACAGTTATTGAATTCCACCCTCGCACTTCCATTTCAACAACATTAATTCTTATTGGTCAAGTATTACGAAATTTTTAATTTTTCCGAAGCTCTCCGTTGTTTCATATTATTGACATTTTAATGAACTCTGTAACCAAAATTATTAATTATTCACTCCAGAACCGATATCACGAATTCCAGAATGGTAAATCTTCTGGTACAGCGAAAAAAACAATGTTTAAAAACGGCGAGTATTTCTCGCAACACCGCGAAACACCCCACAAATAGCAAGTTTCGCGCGCGCTTTTTATTTCAAATCGTCGCTGAGTCGGCATCATCGGTTTGGGTGATCCTTACCTGTTGTCCATTAGGACATCAGATAAGAACATGATGACAAAGGGCCAGATGAGTTCAATGACTTATACTCGGTCCTGGTCTGCTCTCGGTAGCAACAGCCGGTTGGAGACGTGTCTGATAAATGCTGGTAATATTTATGAAAGAGCTTGTCGCGACGAGCTTATGTAAACAAGATTACAGTTGTTGGGAAAGCACGGACATTGTCGGGTTTCTTTCACATTGAAAGCGATCCGTTTCAATGCAAAATATAGATATACGGAAATTAAGCCAATGGGTAGCGCGGATTTCTTTGGTGAAACCCATAACATCGTTGGTTTATCGATTTTTGCAACCAATACTGACAACGCATTAAGTATTTTGCAATTTTTCACTGCCGCCTTTTCTATGACACCAAAACAAGCAAAAATCGGTGAAACAAAAAATTAAAACTTTTTCTTCTATGACGCACATTATTATTCATATTTCGATATAGGAAAATATATTTGTACTTTTGACTCGTAAGCGTGCTTCATGTCCAAGAAAATTGTTTTCTAGATGGTCATGTTTCTTGCTGCTTGAATCAGGATTTACGTTGTAAGTGTTTCATTTTATTAAATGGCTGCTGATCATGTTTCAGGGGTAGCTGTGGAAGCCGAGTAGCTGTGGAAGCCGAGTAGCTGTGGCAGCCACGCGTAAGTTTTGTGAAATTTGAGACTTCAAAAGATTTTCTTGTTCATTAATTACTTTGTTACACGAAATGCGGAAGTGCTGAATAGCCTTATAATGAAAATCACGGCCAAAGAAAACGATACAAACGACATATTGCAAACGTTTCGATAACTCCTGTTATCATCATCAGCGCATTGCAAATTTGAAATCTGCAAACAAACAATTTTTCTATAGTCATAAGGTTTATGTCTTTCGGTCCTATTTCCTTTTCGCGGTGGAAAAAAGTTTGTTTGGGAAGCCTGCGAAACTTATTAAGCCATGTATAAACTTACCAAAAGACTCGTGATATTTTATCGATTAAGTTTAAAAAGTCCAACAAGATTTCACTTCTTAAATTGAATCTTTCCAGTGAACTCATACGCATGAGAGTTTTGTAGAAGTGTGTCCTACAACAAGTTCTGCAGCAGATGCTCAAAAGATACAAAAACAAAATATCTTGAACATGCAAAGTGTTACCCAGCGGCACATCCATATGCGTGTTCGAAAAACAACTTCTGGTGAGCTACTGCACAAGTATCCGGCCGCAGAGAGATGGTGAAATGCAGGACATCATCTGGTATTTGCCGCAACGCGGAGCAGGGCTGTGCCTGGATCTGCAACCCGGCCGTGTTTGCCGCTTCACGTAAAAGTGCGGGATATCTCCGAAATTGACAGCACTTCACGCAGACGCGATGACATAATTGAAGGACCTCCTACTTTTATGGCGCGAAACGTACACGTAGACAGCGATGTCGCTTGGATTTCATGCGTTTTGTTGACAGAAGTGCTAGAAGAGATGGAAGAAGGACAAGTAAAAACAGTTAGCTCTTGTAAAGAAATATTTAGACAGCTGTCTTTCTGACTTGAACGGGTGTTGTGGGGATCATGAAGAAGCCGGCAGTAAAATCGTAACAAGGCACAGCAGACAACGGCGAAAGAGACGAACAGAAAGGTTCACAGTTTATTAGAATCGCTTGCTCCGCGGCTTCCCAAGAGCAAGCGTCCTTAACCTTTAGGAAGATATGCGACTTAGACGCGGCAATAGTTTCCTTCGCTCGAATGAATACTTGATAGTTTCAAGTCGGTGGAAGAACCTTTATGTAAACATCGTTGTTTGCTTTGAACCTCTTGTGAAACATTATTGAGCGTGTATGACGTTAACAATTGGAACTGTGATGAAAGTAACATTACCTCAATCAGGACCTTCAGCCTGAAATCAACACAAAGTCCAATCCAGCCCAGAAACAATCAAACAACACAGCCAATGTCATTGCTCTATTCGTAAAGCACCTTAAAAATCATTTAACAGGAGAGTAGAAAATGTTGTTGAACCAGTTTTTTTTTCATTCATTTACCTTGACCAGCTAAAGTTGCGAAAGAATGAATCTGGTAATCAACAATTTACTCTGACGCTTGCTGTGCACGGTTTTCGTAGGTTTCGACGTTCCTAATGTAGTCGCTGCAGGGACACAAGAGCAATCAGGATATAAAGTTGGACACGGGCTCTAATGTTTTGCTCGGAACAAAAACGTCGCCAAACCGTCTCGTTCCCAGCGTAAGTACTACGCTATAAAACCACTTTCAAACCGCAACTGCGCGTACATAAGTAGGATACCCTGCTGCTTGTGTGATCACGCTGTCAACGCTGTTCAGCAAACTGCAGCTGCGCAGTCGTAATGCACTTTGATCCCTGGATGGAAACAACAAACTACAAGGAAACAACTGTGTATCAATAAAAGGGCTTGAACTCAACAGCCCTGTTGCACTGAATTTACCTTCTTTTCAAATGCTAAAAATTTCCGATTGACAGATAGCTTATTAACATTGCATTCTTTGAGCAGTAAACGCCAACTGACAATTGCAAAACCGTTTCTAAAGGCATTTTTAGCAACAAAAAATTCATAAAAATTGTTGTAGTGTTTTGGATAAAGCGGTTCTCTGATCCTAGAAAAGATACAGTTCAGACAATCAAGCTTTACCTCGATACATGAATCCTGGTATTGGGTTTAGCTGCAATAAAAAAGTTTGATATCATGGTTTGCTGCTTTTTTAAATAATATATTAAAATACGTGTTTTGTCCAAAATTTGCAAAACGATTTTTGAAAAAGTACCTCTGAAAAAACGTTTTTATGCTTTGCTTGAGCGTGTACCATTTTTGCCAGCCATCGCTCCATGCAGAAACATCTCTTTCAAGAGGCAGAACAAATTCTTTCAAGAGGTAGTTTTTAGACGTTATTCCAGCAGTTAATGCCTCTTCATGATGTCAAACAACCTTTTTTCAAGAGGCACCACTCTAGGAAGGTAACAAGTCCCCGGAGAGGAGATATACCACTGGTGGGAATATCTCCTCTCCCAAGGGACTCCTCACGTTCCTGCATCAGACCTTTCAAGTACGCGAGAGGCGCTAAAATCCTCACTTATTCAGCTCAGGGAACAACACAACTGATGTTGTTGTCCTCGATGTCTACTTCAATGAAACATAAGCTGTTATATGATGATAGGACTAATGATGCGTAGTGTTACGTGAAATCGATTTCCTATTAAAAATTGTGATTGATTCCTTGCTTCTTTCACTTGTGGAGTGAAGTTACTTGAATACAGATATGCGCAAGTTTGCATCATCGCAAAAAGATGAAAGCAGAGCCCAATCAGCTGATTCCTCTAAAGCCTATATATAGAAATCTTAGAGCTTTTATTTGTTGAAAACGTGATCAAGCTTTTGATGAAATAACTACCGAAGTTTAAAAAAATTCAAGCTACGTTGTCATTCATTCAAGTTTAGCAACAAGTAAAATCTTTCTAACTTTGTTTGAAAAACTTACTTGATGTGAGTTGCTGCATATATCATAATACAAAACTTGGTATGGGTTGTTGCATAATTCAAACGTTGCTGTGGTTGTTAAACTTTATAGATTTCAACAATAAAGATAAATTTTATGAAAGCAATGCTTGAGTGGGGTTTAGTCGGTTATGTCTGAAGCAATGGCCTTCATCAAGACGTAAGGAGAACTTCCTGTACCTGGTGCCTAAACTATAACGAATCAGACAAAGCGTACACGTCACCACGTGAGACAGCCGTACGTGTGAACATTCCCGCATTTTTCTTTTCTTCAAAAATGTACTTTTGCGAAAAAGGTGGCGATACATTCGCTGTACTTGCTTGGAAGCTGCAAGACATTAAAAATTAAAAGGAACTGAAGGCGTTCGAAGAAGTTTAATGCATTTCTCCCAACACAGACAAGTGTTTTGCATTATGTTGATCGGTGGGGTCAACCCCCAAATCCGGGTTAAGGGTGTAAGTCCAGTGGAACACGTTCGTGCGTTGCGTTCAGTCGCTTACAGAGGTTTTATGCCAAAACGCCTGGCACTGAGGGGTGAAAACTTTCGTTTGTTTTCTTTCCTCAGTGAAGAATGAAGAAGATCAAAAACATTTGTCCAAAATCTGTCCGTGGGTTTTGAAAAACAACAATGTTTTCCAATTGTTGTTGATGGTCAAACTTTCTCCCTTGTTCGTTTAAAGGAGACCATGATGGGAGCCTGAAGTCGACGACACTTGATTTACAGGATTTTATCGGTTAAAACGTTTATGTCATTTCACAAATAAGTCACAACTTACATCATCAGGTGAACGCTTTTTCCGAATCGTTTGCAACCTCAGTTACACTGCCTCTTTTTCCCTGTATGGTCTTTCAGCAGAAGAGTTGTTTTCTTTGTCACTCTCAGCAACACGCCTGCACCTGGACTGAAAGACAAGGTGCAGTTTGAAATCTCACTGGTGTTGAAACATTTCTGCCCGCGTCGCAACAAACTACAGTACCTTTAGATTTTAGACAATATCCGTAATCGCGGAGGTTGGGCTTGTGGAAGAAAGTGACCTGCGAAAAGTTTATTGCACCATTTGTAATAAACGACGTGCAGAAGATGAAACGCAAACTTTCTGGTTTGGACAAGTTGGTTTGAAAAATGGAATTTCGCCAGTTATGCAACTTTTTTTTACCACAATACAAATAAGAACAATTTGAAACTTCAAGAAAACATTTTTAGAGCTGCAACCGAAGTCAACTTATCACGGACCAATGCATGAAGACACCGGCTGTCTGGGTATCAATATTCAAGTATAGTAAAATTTCTGGAGTAGGAAAAGATCAAATTTAAATAAACACCAAAAAATACGTAGTTTGCAACTAAATTTTTTCCGTAGATCATATAATTTTTCCGTATTTTTACCATTATCACAACCGCAGTTACGGGTCAATTATGCAGAGACATATACAATGAGCGAAACTCGTCAAACCTTGCAGCAATTTTCAAGATTTCTAATTTCTCGAAAGCTTACAGCAAACCTAATGCTTTTAATCGTCGCTATTTCACTATTTTGGGTTTTAAGAAAGAATGTCATGGCAAACAAAAAGCATAGGCGGTATATTTTGCTTGTTTTGCCATTGTTCTTCTGGTGACTTTTCCTCCGTTTACATTCTAGAGAAACAACTTCATCTTGTTCCACCGATTCCGAAAGGCGGTGTCTTCGAAAATAATCAGTCGGAAAAATGCTGAAAACGTTGTTCTTATCTCCGCAACTTAATTGCGTTCCTCTACGCAAACTTCCTGTGTAGGGAGGATGCATTTGAGAAGGTGGGGTAGTTCCAGTTCGTTCAATGAACAGGGAACTGAGCAACTCGTTGATGAGTTTCCGAACTCGAAGCTTTAAAGCAAAACAATATCTCGGCTTCGTTTACGAGTTCTGGCCACACGTGTTGTGGGATAAAAAGCTACAATGCTTTGGACAGACCTGCAGCGCTGCAGCGAGTGCCTGTGAAAATACGAAAGCATGTCAACAGATTTGCGTGAAGAGTCTTATTTTCAAATACCTTTGCTCAAGGCATCTTCAACCGCAGCATCCCTACTTCTCTGCAAGCAATCCCTGACTATTCAGCAAACAGCAGGAATCCTGTACAGACAAAGAAAACAGCACAGAAATTCGCATTGTGCAAAACAGAACGTGCTTCTTTGGGAGTAGAGGTTTCAAAATGTATTCGACGTCATTGGAATGTGATGTCACACACGCGATTGTTATTTTGGAAACTGCCCATTGATGAAAAGGTGCATTCCGACTGCAATGCACCCCACACTATTTTCAGAGTTTTTAGTAGATTTTAAAAAATGGGAAAATAATAATGTTATCAAAATTATGCAGCTGGCAACTTTTAGGAAAAAATGAATTTAGGGACTTCAAAAACTTCGGGAGTTATGTGACTGCCCATCAAATACTAGTAGCACGAAACAACTTAGTGCAAATGGCAACCAGACATTCGCTTTGGTTCGATCATCCGGTCAATCAAGTTCGCTGCGCAATGTGCTGCACATCGCAAGTCATAAAACTAACATGTGAGTTTGCGCACGGACTTATGCCAGAAAAAAACGACTTGTTTTTATCAAATAAACAAAACACTGCAGGTCAAATATATCAGCAATATCAAAGTGATCTGCTCCATCAAACTTATCCAGTCGTGTGTTACGACAATTATGTGGTCAGTACTAACAGACGAGTTGAGTTATCATCTTTACAAAAGATAGTTTTGTTTGCATCAAAATCTACATTTACTCTTTCAAAATACAACAAGAAATTCACTTTTGTATCATCTTGGCTTCTTGAAAAGTAGTCTTGCTGTGAAGATTGATGTATAGATATCGGTGAAGTTTGAACAACAGGATTACCCGGAATGATTCACTGGGTTTGACCAGCTCTACAATTAGCCTCTCGAGCAACAGCCTCTGCTCACGTGACACGCCACCAGTTTTCGAGGTCACGGAGGTTAAATGCTCTTAAAATGTTGGCTGCGGCCTTCTTCAATGCCAATTAGATTTTGACTCCATCTCGGATGCCACGCGTCAAAATCTACCTGCGTTACAGCGCTGAGATTGATTTCCTGCATCCAGAAGTCGTTAGTGGCCTGCTATCGTACCTGCTTTAACGGAATGGACTTGTTTTTATCGGAATGGCTCAAAAACTGCTTCTTAAAAGCTACGCCAAACCCGGCGACACTCTGATCGATGTGGTGAGTAAGAAGTGACGTCATTCTCTGAGGATGAAGGCAGAGCAGCAGAGCGCATTAGAGTCCAGTTGCTGGAGTGGATAATATCCGGTAGGATTGTGGTTTTCCGACCGGAACAGATTCTGTATAATATTTTACTTAGACTCAATCGGTTCCGGACACGGGTATCCGTGTGGAAATTTTGTTTTTTTCAAAAATTGTTTAACGCTTGCAACTACTGACAATATTTAAATAGGTCATAGCTTACGTTCTTTGTGCATGTAAATCTCTTATCCTTTTCAAAACAATCATGTACAGCTTCTTTCACTTTTTTAGGGTTGTCAAAGATGTTTATAACAAGATGTTGTGTAGCAGGTAACTTGATAATTGTTATCATTAATTCGGATATAAACAGTATTCGGAGAGCACCCTCAGACTAGCAACAGGATTCGGAGAACGTTTTCAAATTTCGGATACGATAAGGATATAAGAATTTCATAATCCTATCAGCACAGATTGAGCGGTAGGATTAGATGCTATTTTTGCTTAACAGACAGAGCAGGTTGATTGGGAAGGCACGAGTAAAGTTAAACCAGCGGTCCCTAAAGTCCGGCCCGCGAGCTTCCTAGGAATGTTCAGTATGTTAACAAGTTCGTGTAAATTAATTAATGTAAGATGTAATTACACATGAAACAAACGAATTTGCTGCAACTGATAATTTTATCCCGATAAGCTTTAGAAACGAAAACAAGCCAAGCTTTTCGCTTTGATCCAAAAGCTCAACTATAAAAGATTTGGAGTTGCCTTGCAATGTGCGAAGTAAAAGTGGTTTACTTAGGACCTAGCTAGACCATTCGTTTGTGATGTTATACTTTGCGAGCAACACAGACAAATAAACGTAGATATAGATAATTGCTACGTCATAGCTGCTAGTTGCCACGTTGGCATTGTTAATGCCAAATTCCAGGTATTCTGCCTTATTTAAAGTAATATTTAAAGTAATTTGGCACGTCATAGTTTGGCATATTTTCCACATTTTTTAGTGGTGTTGGCAGAAAAAATTTTTTTGGTAATTTTTGAAACCTGTTCTGCTGTGAGCTTAAACTTTCAGATTGTATTCAGCATTTATTGATGTTATTTGGCATGTATCGACTTTAGTGTATTTGGTCCACCTGACTCTTGATCCACTTGTGGGTTCTTCGTGGCTGCATTTTTCATACATATTTTGTGGAATAACCCTAGGGGTACATTTGCCTACCTGAATATCAAAAGGGGTACATTTGCCTACCTGCATATCAAATCAGTAAAAAACGTGTACTCGCATACAGAAGTGCTCGATGAATTGTTATTCGCAATACGGTGTCATTTGGCCCTTATCAGAGCTTTTCTTAAACGCAGCAAGTCTGACCGAAGTTTAGTTTTGAAGCGAAGACATATGTAACATATCAGACGTTAGTGTACCAGATTCAAAATAATTGAAAAGTATGGTATGGTGCATTTTTGTATTTTCATATCCTGTAACTTATTGTATCAAACACTAAAAGGTATGTTTTATTAAAGTATCTGCTATAAGAAAAGATGAAACTTCTGTAGATTAACAAATATTTATCTAGTTACATGCAATAATTTTTTTCTTGGTATACCACTTCACACTGTATTTTGGCCTTTACTCATCCGGGTAATTCAAAACCGACGACCTTTGGCCTGTTTGGCAGTTTTTTAAGCTATTTGGCATATTTTGATGAACTATTTGGCATTTTTGGTCCATCGGGACCTGACAATCCTGCTACGCACCAGCACAGTACGCTAATATTGTTCATGTACTTGGCACCTAAGTTTAGACTCTGCATTACCTTGCATAAGTGCTGCGAAATTTGCCAATTGTAGTTGGCATTTGGAGTTTGAAGCGTAAGCATTATCTGTCAGCTTGTAGCTTAAGTTGTTTAACAGGAGCCCTGGATGCTAATTGCAAGCGAATTTCTTGGGTACCGGTATTTGACATCCTGTCTAGTCACAATGATTGGTGAAGTATACAAGATTCTTGAAAATCGTAAACGGTATCACGGGAAAAAAGTTTAAGAGCACTGATATACTGTATATGAGGAGTAAGGATAGGCAAAGAAATAATAAAAATAAAGTTGTTAACAATGTCAAATTAATCTGTAAATTGATTATATTATGAGGGAATGTTCAGGAACCAGAAGTATTTTTTTTTTCAATACACAAAACAGTCCGGCCCACGGACGCTGATAAGGTCGCGAATTTGGCCCAGCATCCAAAAAGTTAGGGGACTGCTGGTTCAAAGACGTGTTTCCCAAAATGTGTAGATGTCGAAATGGGGTCGCTTTGAACTTCCTTGGGATTTTATGTTTTTGAAAGAAAGTTAAAGATTTTTTAGACCTGTGAAAACCACTTAATTGAACACCAGTTTATGAAATAAGCCGCCTGCCAGAGCAGCGTTGGTTGAAACGGAGGAATGATGGTTTGCAAAAATAAATTCGCCGCTTGCACAGCAAGTTAACACATGGCTGCATGGGGGATTGCAACATGTTGGCGTATTGTTTGATGATGTCACGGGGAAGGTTGGAATATTGTTTGATGATGTCATGGAGAAGGTTGGCGTATTGTTTGATGATGTCCCCAAAATATAAGAAACATCGTTTTGAAACCTGCGGCCTGCGTGGCTGAGCGACAAGAGCAGTGCATGAGCAGAGAGGTTTATTGAGTTCACCCACTGCCAGGGGAGTTCACCCACTGCCAGGGGCTCCTAATTCGACGGGATAACTCACCTTAATGGATGTCACGGCGTCACGCTCTGCTTCTTCGCTAAAAACTCTGCATTTTATGGACATGTTTTATTAGCACTGGTTTAACTTTAGTTAATTCAAATCGTTCGATAAGTTAGCTGTTATGAAAAGTCTTATACTGTACTTCAACAGTTGCTTTCAGATGATTGAATCAAGTAACATTTAATATTAATCACTAATCACTTTTCATTCACGACAAACATGTCACTAACAATCATAAAACGTTTATTGCTGCACAGTACAGCAACTATGAAAGGCGGTACCTTCTCACTATGATTGTTCATCACCAACAAAGACAGGCTGAACATTTTATCATGTGATCACTTTACTTATTCCCAGTTTTTCCCCGAAACGTTTCTGCTGCCTCCAAATTTGCTGTCACAAGTGGAGCAAAGTCAATCACAAATCAGAAAATGGTTCAAACATAAAAAACGCGGTTTAAAACGAGGTCACGGATTTGCTCTGAAGATGGTCCTAATCTCAGCGGAAGGGTTAATACAAGAAAAGTAAAATTTCCGACAGCTGATCTTATGTCACATGAATTATGTCAATACCACAGGCTTCAAATAAAATCAGTCAATCAAATCTCATGTTTCTCAAACGCATGCTATTTTGCACTCAACAACAGCACCAATTTACGCCAAGAACATCAACCTTCACTTTTCACTCCACAAATACGCTAATCAAACTGTACGCCAGTGGTTCCCAAATTATCGTCACGAAGACTCAAAAAATGGGTCGCGCCAAGCCGATCCAAACTTTATATGTATACTTGCAATGTTACCACTACTAGAAGTACTTTGGTGAAACAATAAGGTCATTCAACACACGCATAAAAAGAACTCATCAACTGTATGAAACACTTTCATCCAGAAAAAAGTGCATTTGTTAAGCAGGCATTAGAGTTGGAATATCGAATAAACTGGTCGAAAACTCAGATTGTTGCTTTTGAGAAAGATTTTAGAAAAAGACGATTTATCGAATCGTTTTTGATTAATTGTACACCGAACGTCATAAATGGAAAAGTTCAGAACTTTTCCGCAAATCTACAGAGTGACGTTTTGCCATAATTGAATGAATATTAGATTGCATACTTTTACTTCGCTTTGGCTTGACCCGGCGTGCAGTTTGTTTTTATTGCTGTTCTTTTGTTTCGCAACCCACTGTACTTTCCATTATCTACCTTGCATTTTCAACGTTGTTATCACTGCTATCACTACTTCCAGTGCTGGGATTCAAATTTTTTAAGAACGGGTTCTCTCACTCCAGGACTCACTAACAACAGGTTCTCATTATCAGTTTCCAGAGGCAAACCATGCTGGTTGGCCCCATATAAGTGCAAAGGTTGATATTTGTGTTGCCAACTGGTACAGTCTTGCAAGGGAAAGTATTGATTTAAGTTATTTTCCCAAATTATGGCTTTCTTTTTCACTATTAAAAGTTAGTAACAAGTCTACGAGAGGTTTGCCAAAATAATTTATAAGTAAAAAGTGTTCATGGGAAAAAATTGAGAACTCCTGACCTGTTTTTGGGATTAAAGAAATTCCAAGAACAGGTTCTCACAAACCGGTCGAATCACATTAATGACTACGCCATGCAATCACGTGCATTCGGTTAATTCTACTTCCCTCCTGTTCTCGTTGCCATTTGCACTGATGAAAGCCAACTGTTATTTAACTGAAACATAGGTGCCGTTTTTTAAAAAAAGTTTTACAACAGTTGAACAAAGACCGTTATTATTACCCATTATCCTGTTGGCTGGGCTCTGCAACGTGGTTACCACTACTTGTTTGTCTGTAGCGCAGGTACTTGAGAAAATAATAGATTTTTGACATTGAAAACGAACTTGTCCATACAATCATTTATTATTTCCATACATTGTTTGAGGATTGGATCACCAGTAGTTCATCAAACTCAGATTTGAGTCGCGCTCAAAAAGTTTGGGAACCTCTGCTGCAAGCAAATCATCAGTGAACTTGCACTCCAGCGCATACACCAACATCGTGTGCTTTAAGGTGATGAATAACCAGACAGAGACGTATCTTATTACGGAAGCAAAACTGACTTTCATGACTCGGTGCAGTGAAGAGTGGTCGCTGCTCCATTGCGTGTATTTTCTATTCAAATGAATTTGTTGCAACTTTCATCCAAAAGGGAAGTTTAAGATTTTATGGATATCCTGAGAACTGATGATTAATTGCAAGTTATACCAGAAATATGTTAAATATTTTATATATACCAAACAAACTTTTTATACCAACATGCTTTGAAATATACCAAATCATCGATTTTTGGTTTATAAATATGCCAGTTGGCAACACCGTTCCTCGATGTTGATTCCTGTAGTGATGATTATCACGTGACATTCTTGTTCGGTCAACCATGACCATGACAATAGCTAGCCGTCAGAGAAGAAAATGCGGAACCGACTCTGCTTGTTTTTTGCGGGGGCGGAGTCTAAGAACCTTCTTTGTTCGCGGAGGCGGAGCGGAGGAGGAGTTTGATTTTTTCTACAATTTCTTTACAAAGGCCAAGTCACTATTGCTTCAATTTTTTGGAAAGCTATATGGAGTTACGTGAAACACGCTCGTAAGTAAACTGACCTAGCACTGTTAAGTTTTTCTAAGGTCAAAGGGTTAATTTTGACATCTAAGTGTAGGCTACGCAAAATCTGATACGATTTGGACATGCGAAATCGATCGCCTATTCGCCTAACCGCCTGCGACTCTTTAGTCATGCTTGTGGTTTTGTAATCAATTCAAAGAGTCATGCAGGCTGCATAGCTGAACATTATGTCCATTTGGGGGGAAGTTGGTCAACTTACCCAAACCCTAGTTGCGTTGTCTGTTGGTGGCTTGCGTGTGATTGATGGTTACTGCCATGGTTCTGTAATGCAGTCTAACCCCTGTGACGGTTTCCTTGTTTTGATAATATTATACAGTAATGCAGCACCAACAAAAGGAAGTTGTTGACAGCCATTGATTAAAACCTACTTAGATTCTAGACTTGTAACTGAATTCAGAATTGTCGCAAGCTTGCATCTTTCCTATAACAATACACAGTTAAAAGTGAAGATGCAAAAACTGCATCAAGGGGAAGTTTTGTAGTGGTACCGTATGCATGCTGGGCCTAATGGAAACGTATTTTATTGCAACAGGATAAAAACGAATGTCTTAAACTGCTACACAGCAAGCATACAGGATATCCTTCCAAGATGGTCTACTTAAAGTTTGGTTGTTTCAAGCAGGCAAAGAGTTCTCTTTTAACAGAAACAACTTACGCAAGTTGAAATTACCTTAAGTAAGGCATTCAAGCAACATGCATATATGTCACTGCAGAATTTGGAACTTTGCTGAATCAGGGTGGAGTCGGACTTGAATATTTCCGTGAGTTGTGCGGAGTCAAAAAATGAGACTTAGTCCACCTTTGCCAATCATGACCACACAACTACCCCTCCATGTTGTAGAAGACTGTTGGGAAAAGGCGGCTGAAGCAACAGATCGTACCTCGTTTACATAGTTCAAAGAATAATATTCAAAAGATTCGGAAAATATCCGCTTTTGAGCTTTCATGAACGTAGTGATGCGACTGTTCCAAATTTTGTTATTCAATAGTTGGTTTCATTTGCGACAACTTATTTGTTTGAGACCTGGGTTTGGTGCAAAGTGTGTGTTGAAAACAAAGCAGCAAAATCAATTAGAAGCTGCAGTTGACTTGTGGTCATGGCCCAGTAAAGTCAAGCTCGATTTCAAAGCTCACTGACAAGAAACAAGTGAATTTTCTTGTTACTTTATTTTTGAAGTAATGTGAATTCTGATGAAGAAATGTTGAGTAAAAATTGCTGATTTTGTTCCAGTAATTTCTTTTTATGGTCAGTAAAAGTTGTGTTTCACGTCTTTCGGCATTTATGCCTGTGCTCTGGTGACGAGGTGTTCCGAAAATTGATTAAAAAAAATTTGCTTCGCTTTGAAACAAGAGTGGGAGGCACTGATTTAACTCTTCACATCAATCTGTGCCAGACATAGGCCGGGTCGTATAAGGTGTTGTTGCATTGAGGACACTTGATACTTATGAGCAGAGCAACATTCCTGTTGATGCTGCGTTGAAAGCTCCACCCACGGTCGTGATGTGATGACGTCAACAAGACGGTACTCCGCCTCTGTTTTTATACGACTTTATTGACCAATGTGCGAATCATTCTAAAGTTTTTCAGCCTTGCTTTGACAGATGTAGATAAATGACGGGTTATTCTATAAAATGTTTCGCTATATCTCATAAAAACTACTTCTTCTCATCATCCTTACTAGATTACTGAAAACAAATATGTGATTTGAGTGAACTTTTCTATTTCGGAAATATTATCTACGAAAACAAGGCGATGGACAAAAAACAGTTGATACAAAGAAACAGCGCGAACCTTTGCTGCTTGTTGTTTGGTGTGGCGCGGTCGCATCTGGTGTGGCGCGGTCGCATCTGGTGGCTCTTGGAGATTTTTTTGAAATTGGCCTTAGTTCACTGGCGCATAGGTATGTTAGCTGTTTAGTAGAAATTTTCGGTCATTTTGCCAATTTCAACAAATTCTTCTGTTTAAAAAGTTGCAAAAAATTCGTTTTGAGTGAAAGATATTTTGGTCTCAGCACGCTCCTCCCGGGTCGAAGCTGATGCCCACGTCAAACATCGTCAGCTGTTTTGCCACAAGTTATTCTTGCGTCATAAACGCAGTTCCGGAATTTCGTCTATCTTGGCTGATGCGGAGGTCTTGGTGATCGTAGAAACGTTTGTTCTCACGCCCTGGTACTTGCCGATTGTTATCATAAAAAACGATGGACGATCGGAAGAATGGCAGAGGCGCCGCGGGGCTTTCGAAACTTTGTGGAGTCAGAGTATGAAAGGTTGTGAGTTGCTGGCTTGGACCCTGCAGAGCGAAAAGCTGACGTGCATCTGGCAGCCCTGAGGAAGCTCACGTGACTGTTCCTTTTGAGAAGGTTGACCTTCAGTTAATCTTGGCCTGTGGAAAGTCAGTCTGCTCGGCGGCACAATGACTAATGTCATGTCTCAAAACCGATGACTTGGGTATGTGGAATGACAAATAACAGGTGGTCGGTGTTTCGCGCAAACAATGGTCAGTGAGGTCGCGCCTGACCGTTGGTCTGGAAATGTACTAAGGTTGCCCAACACAGTATAACTCAAAAGGCTAAACAAGAGGAGTAAATTAAAAATATTTGTCTCTCTAGAACAGGGTTCCCAACCTGGGGTACATGATCCTAGGGGTACATTTGCCTACCTGAAGGGGTACATTCATTGTACAGCCGCAACAAATTAACTTTGAGACATGAAAACGTAATCTACTTTTATAGTTCCAAACATATAAAGGTTATATTAAGCGATCAGTGGATTTTGTTATTTTACTCAGTCTTTTTGTCATAAAAAATTTTAGGAGTACATGCTCATCTGTCGAATTGCTGAAGGGGTACATGGTCAGAGAAAGGTTGGGAACTACTACAATATCAAATCAGTATAAAACGCGTACTCGCATGCAGAAGTACTCGATGAATTGTTATTCGCATGACGGTGTCATTTGGCCATTATCAGAGCTTTTCTTAAACGCACCAAGTCTGGCCGAGGTTTAGTTTTGAAGCGAAGCTTGAAACAACCAATCGGCAGGGAGTAGCTTTTCAATTGTAGTGTTGTCCCCCCGAGGAGCGGAGTCCATGTTCTCTCGCCGGGTTCGACTCAATTAATTGATGGATATTTCAATAAAACATTGATTGTTCGCTTTCAGAAAACCACCTTGTTCCCAAGGCGTTGTCGGAACAGAAGTTAAAGAAGGAGACAAATATTTTTTAACCGTTCGTCATTCTTAGGTCTTAACTTTATCTGGTTATGAGTTAATTACATTTATTTGATTAAATTTGAAATTTCCATCGGCTTTTTGAAAATGAAACCCCGTTTCAATGAATAACTTGAAAAAGGGGCCCAAAATAGGAAAGGATGTCGGTTTTCTTCCTTTCATTCACACATTTACGCCAAATTAAATTTTTATTGACATATTGCATGAGAAGTACAGACTTTGACGGTTCTTTGCTCCGGAGAGGGGGGTTGCACGTTTGGGTGTTTTTTTTCAACTTGACGAAGATGGACGTTGGTTTTACATCATTAATAAAGCGAGCTCTTGCTTGATGCTGCAGCATCATTTCTAATGCGCCACAAACTGACATGCTTGATTCAGTTGCAAAATGAAAGAATATTTTAATATAGGTTAAGTCTGAGCATGTGTTATTAAGCTCATTGATATAATCTTCTACTGCTGTACATCAGGTTTGCTTGATTTCAGTGACAAAACCAAATCGCTTTTCAATACAAAGACGTTTTAATGTGACTGAACACGTCATCGACTTCTGCAACGGTCTGTTCTTTCAGAGAAGAGGTGTCTCGTGATGTTTGTCAAACTGTTGTCGTTCATTTAGAACAAAGCCGTCCACCCATTTTTAACAAACAATTCACTTCTGATCGTTCTTTTCGCAATATGATGAAAAACCACAATACCGTTTGTTCTTTTTCTGAAATGGCCCAATTTACTGAACGGGTCTTCAGTAAATGTCAGCAAAAGTAGAATATCTATTTGCACAACTTTTCACATTTCCTCAGATATTTCGTTCATTATGAACTGCTCACTGGATCGAGCAGGAATGAGCCATACTGAGTCTGACGATTGTCCAAAGAGACCAGCCACAATTCGACAAACACTAACAATTTTTCACGCACCTTGCTTGATGAGACAAAAAGCAAACCGAAGGTGCGTCAGGGCCTTGCAAGCACTGTGCACTTTGTGGTTGTCATGGAAAACAAAACATATCCATGTTCCCAACTGTTTTAGAAATTCTGGCAAATATTAAACTTTCCCGCTGAGTCAAAACCTGACATGCGTAAACTGCGGTAGTCATGTGGCGACTTGTGTGATATGCAATCAACAGTATGTTGGCCAAACAGTTGATAAATTTTCCAAATGATGGTCAGCACACATTGAAACAAACCAGAAAATAAGGATGAAAGCGATCAAATTGCCTTATCTCGGCACTATACAGTGTTTCATGGCATCATAAAAAAAACACTAATTTATGACGCTTGTACTGTTACTTTTGTAGAATAACCCAGTTTTCATTCTCTGGATACCTGTTAAGGTAAACGACTTGTCAAACGTAACGCATAAATTAATATTCAAAACATGATTATTTCTCGTGCGAAATAATTCTTGTCCCATCTGCGATGTTCATTGATTTCTTCCACTTTGCTTTTTCCATTTGTTTGAACCCCCCTCATACCACACATGTAGTTTTTTATTTACTTACTTTCATACTTCCCTTCCCAACGATTAGCATTTAAAAGAGCTCCAATTCTGCTTACGCATTTTGCCGCCCTCTTAAGTCATAACGGCGTGTTGTTTCCGTCATTGTGGGTCTGTTGCGGTGTTCGTTATTTTGGCACCAGATTATTTTCCATTTGCAGTGAAAGCAATTATTTGGGAAAGACGTATTTTCCAGTTTTTAATTGCCGCAACCTGTGTTTGATTTATTCATTTTTGTCTTGAGTTTGTTTGCTTTCTGTGCTCTAGCTTTAGCCTTTCAACGTTTCACCCGCAAGTATTTGCTTGTATATTGTAGGACTGAGTATGCCTAGACCTACGTTTATGTGAAATCGATTTCCTATTTGCTGATTTTTGCTGATTGGTTCAAGTTCGTCGCCATTGTGGATACTAGTTACGTAGCCACATTTTTATAATTCATGAATGCAATATTGTCTTTCAAAATTCTGATTAAAAATTATCCGTCCATCCATCATTTTGTGTAACATGCTTCTGCTGGTTCGACATCTCGTGTTCCGACGTGAACCATCTTTATAGTTGCATTTTTTATGATGTTCTCATCAGGTTGCTGCTCAGTGTAATTGATCAGTTACACAGTTGCACTGTTTTCTTATATTGCGCCACTTACTGCATTTTTTCCGAGTTGAATTTTGCGCCAGAAGACGGCAACTTCTTAAAACTCCTCCCCCAGTTGCTTTGCCGTGAAACCTGTGACAAACAAACAAATAAATGCGTTATAAGCATTTAAACTAAGAAAAAAGCTTTCCTACAAAAAGCGGAACTTGCATTAGGAATTCAGCACATAAAAATAGGTTTTAGGTAACTGTTCTCTAGTCTAAACAGAGAATGTCTATCAGATTTAAAATACTATAGATAATAAAACTTTTTTAAAGCGGTGCAAAACTTGGGTGACACTAACACATCGAACATGAAACATAACGCAACTTGGCTTTTTCTTTGGTAACTAAAATGCAAAGAACTTTCAGGATCTGATTCAACCACAGCAATATTTTTTGTATTTCCAAATTGCTTATCATTATATCAGTGTTTGTTTACATGCTAGTGTTTGCATTATGCATGAAATTGCAAACCGCGTAAGGAGGTTATTAGAATTTTGCGGTGAATCATGTTTTCGCACGCACTATATTACTTTGCTGCCGACCGAGATATGTTTGATGTATTTGAAAACTTTATCCCTTCGTTGAAAGACGAAGCCACAGTTTTTATCAAAGCGATGAAAGCAAACACGTGTTACTCGCCTCGCCTCGTGAAAAACTCATTCAACCTCAGCTTCGATTCTGCAGCGATCAGTTCGCATCAGGTTCTGCTGCAATCTTGTTGTTTCTGCAGATGTTGTAGAAGGTTTAGGGCGAAAACGATGCGCGATGAAGTAAAGAAATTATGACTTCCGGATGGACGTCGCAAAATAACCTTCTCCATGAACATCGATATCAATGCAATGTTCATTGTCTCTTATCTGATGAACGCAACCTGTCAATCAACTCAAGCTACGGATGCATCGGTGAGATCCACCGTAATCCTAGATCCGCCGGCTTTGTTGCAGCTGTTGTGGTCGGCTTCTCTTCCTATCTGCTCACAATGCAGGTCGTATACGAGTTTAAAAAATGGAGACATTCCTCCCAAACTAACAGCTACAGCAGACCCTTTGTTCTCTCCACTGGCAGCGTTGTCCTGCTGGCATGGACAAACTTGGTGGACATATACGGCGGTGAAATGCCTGCAGCCGCCTGCGACATTCTGACGCATCTGCGAGTTTTCTTGTACTCTTTGACACTAAACTGCATTTACTTCATACTTTGGAAACGACAGCGCAAGTTCTACGTTGACGCAAGATTCGGAGAAAAGTCAAGCAAAATCACTGTTTTTGCTAACTTTTTTGTTCTTATTTGCATCTGGATTTCAAACACATCTTTGCCAATGATAGTTACACAAAGATATCAAGTCACAACAACAGTCACTGGCTGCGTGATCACGTGGTCCAGGAACGCAAAGCCTATGCTGATTGTGATCATTGTCAGTTTCACAATCATTGGTGCTGTCTCACAGTTGTCTTTTCTTTGCCTGGTCGTCAACCCCCTTGTTAAAGGCCATTGCCATCAAGGCTCCCGGAGTTTTTTGAATGTGGAAAATGACATCAAGCGGTTGATTGTTCGCTTGGGAATTGTCACAATCGTTTGCATATTTTTTTCAACTATCAGCCCTCTACACGTGTATTTGCATTCATCTGGACTACTCTGCCATTTCCATCTTCCAAACACTTTGGCCATTGATTTGTTTATAAACAATGTAGCGATATTGGTAACACGGACGCAGTGGAGAAAGATACTTTGGCCATGTCAAGATATTTTTATCAGACGTTACACAACTAGCCAGGGAGACTCGAATTGCGATTTTTAGATGAATTAGTTGCTGAAACATATGAAGTATCGTACGGATTAATTGCAATTGTTGCTTTAGACCAGGGGTCGGCAACCTTGTTTAATAAAAGAGCCATTCTGCAACACCTTCCAGCAGATGGCAACCCTGCCTCGTGTAATCATGAGATGGTGAGGGATTGACCACGACGATAGCGATAGCATTTGTGACGAAACAAATGGCATTTATGACCAAAACCACAGTACCTGCTGATTAACCAGAGCGTCCGCGTGCGTGGAAAGGAAACAAAACGTTCAGGTCACTGAGGATTAGGGGGAATGCGGTCCTTTCGTTGGCCGTGTAAATAAACATGGACTGTTAGTTTGATAGAACATAAAGTCGAAAATTTGACAGTACTTTTTACCGAAATCGGTTTTGTCTTCAACTACATCCTAAAGTGACCTGCATGTTCCCGGCCCCTTCGTCCCAGAGTGACCTGACGTAACCTTTCACCGAATACAGTAGCAGTGAAAGATAAAAATCCGCCAGAGGTATGAAGCAGATCTGGTGGCACGAGCGCTTGATTTGCATTTATTGCTTGATTTTATATGATTTCTATGCGCGATCCGTCAAACGTCAGTTACGTCATACACCTGCGCCATACCGTGGTGTCATAAAGAAATGATCGTTTATATCGATATGCTTCATTATTTGTGTTTTTCATATTAAATGATTGTTTTTTTTGTCATTCTAAGTCTCGCATGAAGAAATCAGAATATTTGTTCAACCAAACTGACGTCTTCAATCACCTGCCTTTTCAGATCTGATAATCTTCTTGTTTAGTTCAAAATTGCGCGGGATTCCGGTTTCTCGCTCGAGATTGACATCGAAAGGTGCCTCCAAAAATACACCGGTTGACCTGACTTGGAGGCGTTAAATAAACAACGCAGCAGCTGGCCCGATGCCAAGGGTGTCTAAATTATAAAGCTCTATTATTGTTTCCACAACAAGACATTAACAGGACGACCTGCTGGCCGGTCAATCATGTTGGCTGTGGTGTTATTTGGGCTGGATCGCATATTGATCGTTATTATGCATCATCTTGTGTTATTTCCAAACACCTTGGAAGCATTTTTTTGCCAAGCTACCATTACCGTTACGGCTGTTTCACGGCAAGATAACTGAAAAAATTCAATAACGCGAAGTTGACGTTTAGATGGAAATGTTTCATTGTGGGGTTCCGCGTGGACGGCATCAAACGTTTGTTTGTAAGATACTTCTAACTTTGTTGCAAAACGTGAAAAATCTTTTAGTGTTTTCTTTTTATTTTTGAGATCATCAACCACTAAATAGGCTCATACGAGTATACTTATAACTCAGGGTTTTGTAAATTGTACAACTAGTATATTTGACCAGGCACCAAATTGGTTTGAAAAGAATCCTTAACGTTTTTTGTCAAAATATTCGTATTTTCCTGTTCGCTAGAGTTTTGCACATTCACCAATTAGTGCTAATGCAGCGTTAATTCCTATCTAAATGATTGAGTCGCCAATATTTTTTGCATCAACTGCACATTGTTCGGATTTATATTTTCGCGCACATTTCGAGCCTCCCAAGCGCCGGTTTTACAGACTATGTTTCAATAAAAAGCATGGTATTTCAACCGGGATTAGGTTTTATTACATATTTGAAGGAATGCCTGCAGTATCGTTGGCTTAACTAGTTATTTAGTGTTGTGTTTTCTTTTTTTATGATGTTAAACTTTTTAAATAGTAAAAGTGTAAAATCTTGATGCATCGTCTGAATTTTAAGATGGTCAGATCCGATCAAAAACTATGCAAACAAAGTAAAACTGGATGCTTGCCGACAGCAACAAACAAAAATGAGAGTTATGTCATCAAAAACGTTGGCTAGTCAAAGTTCTTTTTCAAAATTTTTAGTAAGATAGACAATGAACTTCAGTCAGAGAACCAGATTGTAACCATACAAGACATTCGACGATAATAAATCTCCCCCTGATTGTATTGTATTGTTGGGTTTGGTTGTACAAACTCGTATGTGAACAGCTGGAATCGTTGTGAAGATGACATTTGAGTGCTGGTGGTTTGACGATTGGATGCCTGAAAAACTGTTGGTTGTCTGCAATAAGTGGTATCCATACATTCTCTTACGCAAGCTTAGTTTGTTTTCACGCTGTTCAAGTAAAGCCAAACCTTCGTATGGCATGCGACTGATGATCATTAAACATGATTTTAAAAACCGTTACTATTTGACAAGTTCTATCTTTTATTTCTTTTCCCTCCTTGCCAAACCTTTTTTGTGAAACTATCAAATAGGTTACGAAAAATATAGTGAAAGGGACAATTTTCCAGAATTGAAGTGCTTCCAAACTTTTTGTTATCAAACAATAATTCAGAAAAAGTAAAGCTCGCCTATGTTTTAAAAACAATATAGAGAAACAGTGCACAGCTGGGGAGGACACAGTCCGTGCCGCTGAAGAAAAGTGGCCGAAAAAGCTTCGCTGTTCATGAAAGCAAAGATTGCTGCGAGTGGTTTATGACTCAAGGACTCACAAAAGGCTTAACAGTAGCACAGAAAAAAACATGCGAAGTGATTTGAGGGGTTTTCACGCTGGACTCCCAAGCAAGTTCAGTGTGCCAACCTCTCCAGTGCGTTCTTTGGCAAATCACCAAATTTCTACTTGCACTCAAATGTCTTCACACGACACGCTTCACTGCGTTTCAGCAACTGCTACGGCTCAGTAACTCAGCGGTTGCACGGCAGTCTTGCTTGGACATGAGTTTCGATGAGAATTCTGCAAGCTGTGCTGTCTGCGCCTAATGCAAACGCATAGCGTGTGACTTCAACGTTTTTATGTTGATTATGCACAGAACAAGAAACAGGTGAATTTCTTGCTGCACTGTTGTGGCTTCGGTTGTAAACAACTTAAAAACCATCCACGGTATATATTTCTGGCTAACTCTGTGACCAGCAGGGACAGAAATGGCGGTTGTTGCCCAGAAACAAAAGCAGCGGCCACAACAGGAACAACAGTCAAGCACCCGGCAACATAAACCACCGTCGTAACAGAAAATGAATCAGACAGCATTCGTATCTGACGACCGGCCAGTGCAGAGGTCCGAGCGAGCCGATCATCGCAGAAGCTGCTGACGCTAAACTTTTTATGCTGCAGCTCAGCCAAAGTATGGATTGCATGGATTCAATCTCTGTCTATCGAAAGGAATTCTTTCACAGCACGGTGATGTTATTAAAGCATATATTTCGCCTACCAGCTGGGCACCATCAGCTTCACTTCAAATAGAAACTGGATTCAAGTATTTAAGATTTAGCTTAAGATTACGCAGGTTTCCACGTTTATTTCGTTTGATGGTCAAAAAAGCGAACGAAGACGTTATTTCTTATATAATGCCAAATATCACTAGAGTCTAGTGACTAGATGATCTTCTAGTCCAAAGCAATCAGGAGCAGAAAGCGGTTCTTCATTGCGCGAGGTGTTCAGCTGGCTGCAGTCAGAGGATCAGGGTCATTGCTCAGCTGCGGAAACACTTGCCATGAATTCAGTAAGTTTGGTGAAACAAGAAATAGAAGAAAGAAAATGTTTGCAAGTTCATGAAACTTTGAATGAGTTTTGACCTTCTCACGTGACACATATTTTGTTTCACTGGTCCGGAGGTTGTCACTTCGCTCAGGAAGCATTTGCAAAATTTGAAGCAATTATTTTTGTTCCTCCCCCCCAATTTTCCGCACCCCTTAAGGCCACAGTTGTTGAACGCAAACAAAAGAACGCGTTTGGAAAAATTTTGCATTAAAATGCAGTTTTTAAGCGATGCACTTTAGAATGTGATGTGTGAACAATTTGAGAAACAAGTATCTGTAATGAGCATAAAAAATACTAACGAATAGTTATAAAAACTCTAAACCGAATGATCGTACTGCTAAATTTGAATAAAGAAGCTATTTGCAGACATCTATTAGTCGATTACAGATTAAAAATCCGAGGAAACCGGTTTGTTTGACGGCAACTTTTTTTGAGATCATCAGCCAGAATTTTAAGTGGCGTTCATTAAATTAACGTATTTTCAACTATCGTTTATTTCCGGATTATTTTTTCATGGTAAGAACAACATTATATTTTACTGTTTGAAAGAAACAGCTCTTTCTGATGGAAAAAGTGCGACAACAGTTTTTCAAGTTTTTCGGTAACAAACAAGGAAGTCTCGTTTTGAGTTCAGCGACGGCTCAAACAAATGATAATAGGAGTGACCGAGGCTGTGATGAACAGCTCTTCCAAATGCTACAACCGCTTTGTTTGTGGACGATATGCTTGGCATTTCTTAAACATAAACTGCGCGTGGCTCTGAATAAACCACTGAAGGTCGGTCACAACAGATGACGTAACCAAGCACGCTCATATAAACACGTACATGTCTTCACATCGGAGATAAAATCTGCAACTTTTAGGATTTCTGTTCTTGTTAGGCGCGAACTTGCTGGGAATCACCCGCCTTTGACGACCTGGTGTAAGAAAATGTCTCACACCTGCAATTTCTGTCAAAAACGTTGACATGCTTCAAAGACTCAGATATGTTTCGGCATCTTTCGCCACCGTTAAACCTTTGTGTGAAGCGTGACAGGCCACCAGACGGTTTTCGACCTCGTCTAAAGCTAATGGTTGGCTTTTCGTTGTTCATCGTGTCCTTCCAATAGTCGCAAGCCTATAAATTGATCTTGAACTTGAAAACTAAAATAAATGTTTGAGTTTGAACTTATTGTGGGATTGGTTAACGAAAGTCAGTTGGTGCAGTGGCTATTGCGACAAAACCTAAAACAGCCAGTTTTATTTCGGTTTAGTTGTTTTACTGGGAGTTGACGGACGCAAAACAAGAAATCCATCTAAAATGAAAGCGTTTCATCGTTTTTTCGTCGCTCACAAGCTCAAGTGTTAGAAATTGTTTGCAGCTTTTGAGGAGAACAAAATATCTTTAGCAACACGTTTTACCGAATGCGCAAACCTGATTGCTGAAGTTTGTGAGCGAAACAAAAATGTGACTGTGGTGTTGGTTGTCGTCATAGAATAGACAGTACATTGTGACAGTGTTTCAAACTCACAAGCACTGCAGTCAGTGACAGACACGCTCAGCTTTTCCGGCCTTGTCCGTTCGCTCTGGTCAGCAATGCAGGGCAGTTACCTTCAAATAAAACTTTTGAGTGATGGTAAGAAAACTTTTCAAACATGTTCAAGAGAAATGTTCTTGTGTAGCCTGCATCAATTCAATTTTTGATCCAGTTAATCAATAGCAATCTTCGATTACCCGCCTGTCCTTGTAACGACGTACTGGTGTATCGTTCGAAAAGAGTGATTCACAAGATCTACCTGTCTCACCAACTGAATGACATTTATCTGACTTTCAGAAAAAAGCCGATTTTAGATAGCGTGCAAATTGTCTCCCTGCGCATGCTGGGTTCAGGCAAGGCAGTGCAAGCTTTAGGAAAATCCAGGCTAGTCGGTCACCTGCGCTGTAACTGTGCTATGCGGAAGCGTCTGCTGCAGACCGGAAGTTACGCAGCTGGTGCGAGGGTGTCAAGATGTTACGTCAACCAAATACACCATGACAAGTGTAAGATGCAGATTTAAAACCAACACGACCGGAAAAGCAGCATCGCCATCAACGATCAGTTGAGAACTGGTTTGTTGTAAAGACCTGTCCACGTCAGCTGCTCTTTGCTTGCAAACCATTGCATAACATATTTCAGTATCTCCTGGGTAAAATGTCTAAGCACCGTCGCATCAATCTATGCTGAAAAACGTTTCAAACTTTAATGAGTTTTTTTTGTAAATCTGTTAATGCACTCTTTTAAAAAGTTGGTTGCAGGAAGAACGCATACCAGGTTTCATTATAGCGGAAGTGGTAACTCGCAATAGTAATTTTGAAACCTCAACCTAAGCCCAGATGCGTGAGATCGGGTGACGTTGGATTTCAAAACAAAGCAGATGTTTTTGAAAACTGATCCAAGGCAACTTATGCATAAATAATGAAGTTCGTGGCTTTACCGCTGGAATCAATTTACGCAAAGCGGATGACTTTATCTTTGGCAGTTTATGAATCCACTCAGAAAGCACACTGCTGGTGTGACACATGAGGCCAGTAAAAATTTTTGCCTGTAACGCATTTTCCGCTTACGCTTTACTAAATTACGGCCATTTTTATGTGAACAAAACGTCTACAACTCTGCGTTAGGTCTATAAACAGTTGATTGAAATCTTTTTAGGAACCAACACGTTACTTCCGCAGATATAGTTTTAAACTTAAACGCTTCAGTCATTGTTCTATAGCGCAACATCGTGCTGACCTACCCGAACAATATTAAAACACTTGTAAAGAACTGTCATAGCAGTATCTCGCATTTATCAATTAAACAAAAAGTTTCCAAATTTAAGCTCATAAAAGTAACCCTGTGATTCCGCCGGCTCCAACGCCGTTGTACATTGCTCTGTTTTGTATGTTTTTATCAACATGCGTTGTGCAGACAGTGTCTGCTTGTACTATGGACTTCGTGTCTGCTGACAAATAAAATCAATCGATCAATCAATCAATCCATCAAAAGGGTGTAACCCGGTGCATTACCAACAAACTACTGAGAAAACAAGCTTTCATTTTATGAGATTGTGAAGGTATTTTGTTTCAATTTGCTGAACAACCGATGGACATCTTTTGCATAGTTTGTAAACAACCGGGTCGAGTCAAGACTATTGTCAAGGTCATGCTTGAATGAATTCAAGAAATGTCAGTTGCCGATAAAGCAGAAAACTTTTTGTGTCGTCAGAAGGAGACACCTGACGTCGGTACGACGTATAACTCTACTGTAGTATTTCCCCAATCTCATTCCGTTCTGTCGCAAAACAAATGAACTGTGAGTTACCCTGGTGCCTCGATTTTTTCAGCACTGCTCAAGCATCCCAGCATCGGGTTACCAGCAAGGGATAATCACGCCCTGACTGGTGAGGTTACGGGTTGTGAGATTGCGGAACCCACCAGCACTTCAGCGTCGGGTGCGATCATGGCGTTGGTGCTGTCGAGCTGCTGCTTCATCGTTGCGCCTGAATCAGCAACAAACACAAACCGCGCGACGGTTTTGAGCGACGTCAGCTCTGTTGCGCACGAGCTATTCATGTCTCTTGCGTTGTCATGGATTACCGCCAGAAACATGTGGTGTGCTACAGATGCTCCTGGGTGTGAAAAGCGAAAAGGATGCGTAGAGAGACGTAGGGAGAAGTTTAATTATACCGTAAGCCATTTGTGTTTTTGTGATCATTGAGAAGATTCTTCCCATGATCCACATCAAAGTAAATGCAGGCAATACCGGTCTGTCTTTTACAGTGTTCATAAACTGTGCAGTGAACATAGAGAGTTTATTTATTTCTGATATACGCAAATATACCTTTAACAGTATTGAGGAAAATCTGCCCCACTACTGAGTAAATGAATCTGATGCGTTGCAACCTTTGTTGAAACCAAATCGCAACAAGAAACTTATGGAAAGCTGTAGTTCCTAGGAGAAAATCTTTCCAGTCATTGTAGTAAATACAGCTTCACATTCAATCAACTTCTCGAAATCGATTAGTTTGATTGAAAAGTAGCAATAAATTATTTAAAGTCTCTTCTGTTTAAAGTTAATGTTTAAAAAATGTTTGTTTGAAAAGAGAAAATGGATGCCTTATCGGACGGACGCGTTTTTTTCAGCTCTCAGAGGTAGTTACTTGGAATGTGAAGCTCTAACTGGAAAAACCTCTTGTCTTGGAATTGTTTTAGAAAGAAACAGCAAAGCCTGGGGTCATAATTTGCAGTGGTGGTTAAAACTTGAATGATATTTTAAAACGATTTAATTATTTGAAAATAATAATCTAGGCTGAATGACTGGAGAACAACTGCAATGTAAAGCATAGGGTTTAGCCTCAATAAGGTGCGAGGTATGTATGAGAAAAGAAATAAAGGAGGTGAAACTGCTTGAAGGTGCATGTGAAGATTGCTTAGCTGTTGCGCTCTTTAAGTGAGCAGCAGAGTTTTTATTTATTCTTTTGAAGAGGATTGTGCACTGTTAGATGACTGGCAGCAGGAGAGGTGTGATGCTCCCCTTTATGTATGAGTGCATTACTCAAGTGCATATCCCAGAAAAACAATACCAACCCTGCTTGTAAACTCTTGTTAAAGAAAGAAAATGACGGCGGAAATTAGTGCGAAATTGTGCGAAATGATGGCGGAAATTAGCGACTGTCTTTCGGCAAATTCTGGATGATTTGCAATGAAGTTGGTGTGTGGACCTGTGTGGACCTGTGTGGACCCGTGTGGACCCTTCAACATGATTTCAAATAGATTTAGTTGTTGATGTAAGCTGATTATGTGGCAGGACAAAGAAAGGTTCAGCCATCAAATGCAATGTGCAAAAGACATGGTCTCTGCATAGGTTGATTGGCAGGCTTTAAATCAACTGAAGCGTGACGACAGCGATCAAAACAGAACCCAGAAAACACAGATGTTGAAATCAAATTTTCTATGCAATGAAATAATTGGCATTCACGATGTTTTTCACTAGATCAGGAAGAGTTCACCGTGGCAGCGAGAGGTCTTGTCAATTTTTGTCGCATTTCAGTGCCACCAAAGACATCGATTCCTGGTCGAGCCATTGCAAAACTTTACTTGCGGCTTGTCCAGCTTCGTGCTCAGCGTTAATGGGAGGGTGCAAGGGAACAGTTGACGCGCAGTGCTGTCATTGACTCGCCACCAGTGCAGCATTCACTTTGAAAGCAGCCGCGTGGCCCGCGACGCAAGTAAGCGGAGATGGGGGGGGGCCGCAGACCACTCGTGACGCTCCAGGGGTACACATGCGTTAAAGGAAATAACTAGGATCGGATTTGCCAAAAGGCTATACAGGCTTAAGCCTAGGGCCTCGAGATTCAACAGGTCCTCCAGCAGACTGTGGTATGCATAGTGTCAATTGCTGGTATGTGATCAGTTAGATAAACATTCGTCAACAATTTTATGTATTAATTATTCATGAAATTCAGTTTTATTCACCTAATCAGATTCCGTGTTGATAAACATCAGGGTCTTCCAACGAGCTACCATGAATCTCAATATGACGGTTGTTCAAGCTGCATGCCGACTATTGTGTCGATATACTCAAAGCACGCTGGCTGCGTCCTGTGTTTCTGGCGAAAGAACTTGTGGCTGTTCCTGTTTGAAATGCACCTTATCAAAGGTTAGGTTGTACTGCAGATAAGAGCTATGTGTAGGGCTAGCAGCATTATCCTACAATAAAAACAAGCTTCTGAGCAATGCTGTAGTTTTGTTAGCGTTTCTATTGAGTAAAGCTCGTTTTGTATTTTTAGATGTTATTTTTTCCATTTTAATTTTCTTTCACAAAGTCATTCAGAATTCAGATTACTGTTGAGTACTTGCGCAAGTTTGTACAGCTCCCATACTAAGCAAATCAGAGAAGAACTTAATTAATGAGCTTGAATAGCAACCAAAAGTCACTTTGCCATCTGGCAACCACAGAACTCTGCCCCAAAGAGACAAAAAAGGGTAACAGCTGGAAAATGGCAAAAGCGCGTTTGGCTCTGATCAGGGGCGTAACGAGGTTTTATGGCGCCCGGGGCAAGAAGCAAGTTTGGTGTCCCCGTTTTTGACCGTGAGGTCTTTCGGAAACAAATGGTCTGCATTGAAGAAAGTATTTCTAACATTGTTGGGACTTTTCGTCGCCCCCACAGCCATTCCGCGCCCCTCACAGTGATTCGGCGCCCCGGGAATTGTGCCTCTCTCTCTCCCCTCGTTACGCCCCTTGGTCTGATGTCTTAGATTAGTGGTTTTGGATTTATCCAACCACGTGGACCCCTATTTCTTAACTTGATGGTCACTAACATCTCAGGAAAAAGGTCTTTTCAAGATTCAAAAGAATTATAAATGAATTGAAGGGTCGCAATGTTCCAGGAGAGGTTGCCCACACTAAGCATTCGGTGCGTTAAAAGTGACAAACTTAGGCGATCAAATTTCAATGAGTTCCTAGATGATTTTGTTATGAAGAAGGCCACGACAATACCTTTTAGTTGTTTACTTGCTCTGTTCAGCCTTACTTGATTCGATGATAGTAGCTTTTTGTACCTATTTCAATAATGACAGCATTAGGGAAATTTAAACCAGTGCCGTCGCCACCGGTGGCATCGGTGAGCTCAGCCCCTCCAAATTTGAATATGAAACACTATAAATAATGGAGATTTTATCAAATTTTCCTGCGTAAATGTAAACTCAACTATTGAAAGCTCTCTGGTGACGGTTCTGGTTTAAACCTCACATCCTTTGACGCGGCGGTTTCGTTGCGCTCGATTCTTACCAGGCTGAAAAAGTAACAAACACGCGAATCGTGAATGTTACAGTTACAACCATTTGGGTGCGTTTTACTTGATGTGTTTTGCTCGTGTGTGTCAGATTTTACAGCCGTGGTAAGTGATTCACAACGTGGTCCTCACGTTTGTTTTGCCACAGCAGTGTTGTGACGTTCATTTCACTTACAGTAGTGAACCCGCAATGGGACTTGACTAGGCCCGTAACCAGCTTGGGATACCAGGAGGGGCGAAGAGTTTTCTGAGAAGGGTCCAAATTTTTGGAACTGTGTCCAATAGTTTTAAACTATGTCCAACACATTTTCCAGGGGGGTGGGCGAAAAATCTTCTAGAGGGGGCTTCGTCTCTCCTGCGAACCCTGGTTACGGACCTGGACTTGACCATCAAATATTACTGAAATCATCCACCCCCTAAACTTACTGGCTGGATCCACCCCTAAACCACACATATGTGCAGTGTGTTTGGTTTTTCTGAGCACAGATCAGAAAAAACAGGTGTGAAACTTATAAAAACGTAGGTCATGTGTTTTGTCAAATATTTACCCGTGACCTTTTCGCTTGGCTTGCCTGTGGAAATTAAAAATCCTGTTCCCGCCAGTCAAGTACAATTTCCACAATTCCGTGTCACTGAACGCTTTTGCGTCGAAGGCAGCAACAAGCGCAGTGATCGTGGGGGGCAATTTAGTAAATATTTGTAACTTTTCTTGACCGTACTTTTAGAGCGTCAATATCGTCATTTTCGGCTCAGCGCAAATTGATTAACACTTTTCTATTTTTACCTCGTAACAGTGGACAAGAGGAGCCTCACAAGTGGATTAGCCTAGGCCTGGCATCAGGTAAATCCGGCCCTGGAAATAATGAAAGTGAATTATTTTTTTGAGCTTGTCTATCAAAGTTTAGATTACTGGCAATATGTGTTTATATTCCATTGTGTTGTCATACATTATAAATATTTTGTAACAATCCATGATGTATGAATAATAGAGGTCAAGTTCTTTCCAATGCTAGTGGTTAATTAAACAATAATATGAAAAAATTTCTTATAAACAAACTATCGTTTCAAGAACGGTGCTCTTGCCGCTTCGACCAGGTCTACGTCTGTGTGACGTAACGTCTTGGGTTGAGTTTGAAAATAAGTGTTTGGAAACACGGAGTCTAAGAATTATAAATACTTTGTGACAAATATTTCGTGCTGGTGGTGAAATGAGCAATATCGTGAAAAACATTTACGGCACGTAGGCTGTCTTCTGTGAGGTGCGTCGCTCTAAATGTCCGAACGTGGCATGCTGTTTGTGACGTGACTTGCTGTTTGTGACGTGACTTGTGGAGTTGAGGTTTGTGTCGGGTTGTTTCGAAAGACTGAGTTTAGGAATTGAAAATAGTTTGTATCAGTGAATGACGCAAGAATAAGTTTTGATGAACGGATTATGATGCAGAAAATATCGAAACATCGCCCACCTTTGTCTCGTTAAGAAAAGAAAAGTGATTTCGCAAAAAGTGCCTTTCAGATGCAGTGATTGCTGTACATCGGCGTATCCAGTAGCCTCAATACAAGGCCACTCCACAAAATGTGCCCGCAGCAGCGCGTGTCCAGGCTTTAGACAGAAAGGCCCAAATATTCGCGACAGTCTCCCCTATCAGCTACCAGCTACCCAGAAGTGGAGGCCTAATGTTGCGCCCACTTCGCATCTGGGGAGCCGGGTGGAGACAGAGCAGTGCGTTTCTACTCTGGGAGACTTGAAATCGACGTGTAAACGACAATCTTGTCATACGCTAGTAACTGGACACTGGGACATTATTTTACTCACAGAAAATGAGCACAAACTGGTCGAAGAACTCAAACGGCATTCTCAGGGTGCTGTTGGCATCTCTTCGACTCAGGGCCGTCGCCAGGATGTTAAAGCAGGGATGGCCAAAAATCACAAGGGGGGCACATTTTTAAACACAATATTGAATGTATGCAGCAACCACCACGAAAAAGTCGCTTGCGATATGTAAACTTGATTCACATTTAACTCGACCCAGAAATTTGTACAGATATGAACGCCGAACCGGCTGAGCAACGTCATTTGATGTTATTGCAACTTGGGCAAGGGAAGAGACAAGAAATACCATATTTAGCAAACTGTTAAAACTGCTATCTCCTTGTAGATTGTCCTCGCGTTTCACCTTTGCCCTTCGACCCCTTTTCCATGTCGCACGAGCTACAGCATATCAGGCGGTTCGCTATACAGCACAAACAATGCAAGTAGACGATACAACGTGGCAATTGAAGCACAAAAGCAGAAAGAATGTCATCCTATGAACCTCTCCGTTTAGAACAAACTTCGTCAAAGAATGTTTTGACTCATTTCTGGAATCAACATAGCTCTGTTATCGCTTAAGGCCAATCTACACTGAGCAGTTGCTGGGAGTAGCAGCGCACGATTCTTTGTTTGTTTTGTTGCGTCGGATAATTCTGCGCTCGTGCTCGGCTCGGCACGGCAACTCCTGGGCGCAATAAAACAAACAAAGAATCGGAGATAAACACAACGTCACGGTTAAATTTTTGAAAAAGAAAAAAGATAAATTTTTGAAAAAATTCACGGTTAAATTTTAGAAAAAAAACAACATAGCCTACGTCAACTTTACATCTCTTTTTTCTTCGCTGTGCTCAACAGTAGCACCCAAAATATACAATTTCCTAAAAACCAAACACACTAAACATATAGCCTATGTAGCGGCAGTAAGGACAAGGGCTGTAAAAATCTCGTACACACGAGCAAAACACGTCAAGTAAAACATCCCAAATGGTTGCAACTGCTAGGATCTCGATTCGATTGATTGCTACTTTTCCAGACTGCAAAGAAACCTTCGCGCGAAAGGATGTGAGGTTTAAACGATACAAAAATCTGGCGTTTCGACACAAAATCTGAAAATGAATGAAAATTGAAAACATAAATTGTTGACGAATGTTTATATATCGAACTGATCCTATACAGTAACGGCAATTGACTCTATGCGTAGCACAGTTTGATGGAGGACCCCTTGGATCTTTAGGCCCTAAGCTGAAGCCTACATAGCCTATTGGTAAATCCGTCCCTAGTGTACCCAACCTACGTGTGACTGCTCAAAAACTAATTTAACAGTGCTCTGTGTTTCGTACAACTTTACTGTCCGTCATGAAATAAAAACAAGATGCGATCTTGGTTTACCATTAGCGAAAATTTTGTTTACATAAAGCATTCAAGACCCTTATGTTGGCAATTCCGGCGACTGACACAGTGGAATTTTGCGCTTTTGTCTACTTGAACAACGAACGCAATGTCGCAAACTAGAGTCATTCAACAAGCTATTGCTCAGTGGCGTAACTGACGGGGGGCAAGGGTGCGCGCCGCCCCCCCTAGAAAGCTAAATGTAAAAAATGGGCCCCCCTCAAAGATTTCTCGAACTGCAGAATATGAAAGTGCTTCTACCATTTTTGGAAACCTGTTGGTCTTGACATTTTAAATCCTGAAATAGTGCAGTGTTTGGCAATCAACAACCATCAAATGAATTGTAAATTCAAAGTTTTTGCAGTGCAGCGGCGTGCATTGTACAATACATCATTTTGAACGTGCATACTGTGTGTGATGTAACAATCGCCCGTCGGTGTGGAACGTTGACGTCATATGCGGCTTGATGCCTCTACTTGCTTTGGACTGTGTGATGGAGTTGTGAATAAGTTTATGACTGATAGCTGTCATATAGGCCTACTTTTCCTTGAGATTAGAATACAGAGAAAGTTGTGCAGTGACACTACAACTTTATTATTTTGCAAAGCCAATTAGCGAAGCTGTCTGCAATTCACCGCTGGATGTTGAACCAGCGGTGTTGATTTTATCATCTCGGATGAAGGTGATAACTTCGTTATTTTCTGGCCATCCCAGCGGGCACCGCGGCTTTCGTCTGCGCAGCGCACTTTACACCTCCTTGAAGCGAAGTATGCGATTAAGCTCATAGTATGGGTCACGACCCAAAGAAAGGTTGCGAATTCGCAAAAGGTCAGAAAACACGTTGCGCCGAGGCGATTAAAAACCCTAAACCTGAGTTGTAATTTTTCACACTTGTCTGTGTCTGTTAGCAGTGTAGCGTAGGCACTTGAGAAAAGAGTAGAATGCTGACATTGAAAGCGAACTTAGCAACCTCCTGCCAAAAATCATCCATACAAGCAGTGTTTTTTTAAGGTGTTTTGAGGGACCAAAACGGTCTCTCAAATTCCTCCAACGGTCTCTCAAAATATAACCAACTTTTGTAACTACAGCAGAGAATTAGAGGTTGTTAGCCTTTTAAGCGAGTCCTATAACGTTTATTTCTACGCTCAATTCTAGGCCATGCTAGACTCT
>Ga0210059_1001502_pt1 | contig 35215 bp, 20 predicted proteins | sample Ectturendosymbi2_FD_188042 | JGI IMG/M metagenome (GOLD analysis project Ga0210059, IMG submission 188042) | Ecteinascidia turbinata endosymbiont from Florida, USA - Sample 2 (SPAdes) (version 2) | ecosystem: Host-associated > Tunicates > Ascidians > Unclassified | place: Key West, Florida... | reverse complement strand
GTACTGGGCTGTATCAAATCATGTTGCTTTGACGCTTTCCCAAACATTTTTACGTTGCTCCATATATTTTTAACTCTTCCGGTGACAACGTGTACCAGTGAACGATCTTTTTCTGCATTACGCAGACTAAAAACGTACTTGCGAAGTACGACCAGTGATACCAGAATGAACGGGCTTGCATTGTTAAGCATTTATGGAAATTACACTCCTTCCCCGGAACAGATTATTAACAGGTTAAGTGAGACATCCAACAGGCGTTTAAATATGTGTTTATAACTGCTTGACAACATTTACGTATTGTATTGCTGCTTTTTTTATATTTTTTCTTATCATACTTTCAATTTTAGTGCAAAGAAAAATTTTGGCACTTTGAAACCCTCCCATGAAAATTTTCTGCGTACGCCACTGGTCTCAACAGAGTAGTGCAGTTAGTGGATTATGGATGTTAACCATGTTGTGTCCACGTAGGCCTTAGTCTGTTAAGTTTATGGCCTATTTGAGATACAAAATGTTATTAATTTTAAACATGTGCCAATCACCAGGAAATAACAAGTCTAGACATCGGAAAGGTTTATATGTGCATGTTTCGGCCAGTTCAAACGACGATGAGCATCCTTTTTAAGCAAAATTCACGTAAACTCATGGTTAAAGTTTACAGGGGGACAACTGAGGCGATCTCCCCCTCTAAAACTTATGAAAGTAACTTTATTCAACATGATTTTTTACAATTCGAAAAACAGCATTGGCGATATCAGGCCTTTTTGTTGTCCATTGTTTTGTCACAGTAGTGTTGTGAAGTAGGCTATACTTCATCCCTCTTACAGTGGCGAAGCCTTAACAGAACAAACAGGTTTTGCTAATCTCAGTTTCTGATTGTTTCACTTCTGTGCTACTGCTACAACGTTGCCTATGACCTTATCTTCATTACTTTAAAGGAGCAATGCAGTAGGCCTAGAGATAAACTGATTAAATGCTAGGTTGATTGATCTGAAATGCTTTGTTACTGCTGGCGCTTTATGCTCTTGAAAGAAACGTGAAGGTTTCAGGGCTAAGATTTTCCACTCTTCAGCATGATTTATTTCAACAAACATGCAAATGGTGTTGAGTTTTTTGCGATTAAGTGCATCAATAAATGATTTCAAGCACAACTGTTAACTTCAATGCAGAAATTTTCAATGTAGTGATTTTTTTCAGATGAATTATTTCTGAATCTAGTGATTTTTGCAGAAAGGCTTGTGGCCAGTGGCGGATCCAGGGGGGACAGTTTGGGGAAACTGCCTCCAGAACCGTCGCCAGGAAGTCGTCAATAGAGAGGTTTTACTTTTGTTCGGGAGGGCTTTACATTTGTGCAGGGGGGGCTTGATATTCAAATTTGACAAAAAATCCACTGATTTATAATGTTTCATGTTTCAATTTGGGAGGATTGGAGCGTTGTTTGGGGGGATAGGTCCATCAAACCCCCGTGGCGACGGGACTAACTAACCCCAAACGGCTGCGGCGCCCCTATGATAAAAATACGCTCTTTTGCTGCCTATCGAAGTAGAAACAGGCAAAAAATATTCTGAACTAAACAATGCTTTACACTTCGTTGAACTTCAGGATCTAAGTAACGGACTTTGACCCAGCCTCTTACCGATTGGAATCAACATTGCCATTGTTTCGTAATAATACTCCTATTCCATATTTCTCTTCCGCGTGAATGAGAACTGCCTAGAAATCACAAACGCGATCTCTTTCGCTAGCACAGCTTTGGACTTGCCGGTGGGTTTTGCAAAATTGGTCTGTTTTTGTTACAAGTTCATTTTTAATGCTGAAAGGAAAAGCAGTAGTGAAGAGGGGATTGCAATAAATATGGAAAATTTAGAACTTACGCAAAATTTTTGAAGCCTGCAAAGCGAAAAACAGTCTTAGGTTTGCAACCAGTCCTGTCCGTGAGTCCACAGTACGTCTGCATCTTAGTTTTGCAACACCAAAGTAGTGGATGAGTTTCTTGTCGGAAGTAATGCCCCTGACTGAACCATATTGCAGCGTGTGAAAAGCTACAGCAACATTTGTACGTTAGCAAAAAACTTGCCGGTATCTGACAAATGCATTGAGTGTGCGTAGTTTTTTCGGTCAGATAGACCGAATTTTAAATGACCAAAAAAAATTTAGTCACTCCGTAAACGGACCAGCGCAGCGTAGCAATAAATCAAATCGTGATGGCATGACTCTAAATACCAACTATCTGCAGCTTGGTGGAATTATAATCGGCTGTACGCGGTCATGACAATCTTTGCTCAACGGTTCAATATTTGCAGTTCAAAATTTGAGCGGGAGTATGGCGCCTTTCGCCCCCTAGTGAGATTGATGTTTTTTCTTCACATCAGCAGTCCAATGTCCAAATATGTGAAACGCTATTTAACAGTTGATTGAAATTTTACTTACAGAAGTGCGTTAACTGTATTTTAAGCCAATATGCTTTCAGGCCCAGTGTGAACATATCATGCGATTATGAGATCGTTTTTCACGATAGCAAGCAGAGTTACCTAAAATGGGAGTAATGTCATTGCAAATGCCTTTCATTTATTTTTTGTTTTTGAATTATCGTTTCAGCAATAAATATGCTTTCCATGTGCATGTAACTGCACAAGATTCATCTGGAAATGTGATCGTCATTTCGCTATTTATTAGGCTTCTAGCTGGGAAATTAAGGTGTCACTTCCTAGTGTAAGAAGAACCATTCTACTTTTTGGCAGTTCGGAGTGCGTTTCATTCATTGTTTTTTCTGATATGCGGATGTCCAAAACAATGGTCAAACGTTAGCGCGCAGCATGCCTTGAGGTAGTGGTCCTCAACTTGAGGGCTGCGAAATTACACAATGTATATATACTGGTGGTGACACTCGCTTTCTGGGCATGTGATTGGTCGATTCTTCCCATGAAAACACTGTTGCGAGAGTATTACCGGGCTGCGGTAAAATTGTCCAGCATTGACCGCTCCGCGGTAACAAAAGGGTTGGGGACCACTGGCTTAATGTATATCTTTCAAACCTTATTGTAGATATAAAAGATTGTTTGCAACACCCACAGCCTTCTTAGTTATGTGCAGGTTGTGAAAAAATGGGACCTATTTCTTGAACCCGCTTCAAACTTTTTGTGAATGAATGATATAAGGCGATTTTTAACTGTGGTGTTTCTCTGAAATATCACATAGTTCAACCAACAACAATAGCCATCTTTTCGGCCTACAAAAAGTAACAACTTTGGTGTGATACTCAACGATTTTCACAGAGAAGCTGGAGTATTTTTTGGCGCCCCGTTATTTGATTTCCCCCCCAAACGCCTGGTCTGGATCCGCCACAAGTCGTGGCAGTACTGTTTGCACATATTGTTATACCGCCAATGTTATACAATTTCAAATACGAGGGTTTCCTTTGTTTGAATCTTATGACCAGGGAGGCATAAATCAATTTTCCAGATCTCCAGAAGTAATGGATACTAAAAAGAGAAAGTTTCAACATTTCAGACATGAAAATGTGAATTTAATAATGGCACACTTTCATTTCTTGAGTTGCATAAAACATAGATTTTCAACACTTAACAAAACCTTACAGATGTATAAGATTATTTTCACATGCGTTCTGGTGACTTTTACAGCCGCGCCTCAAACACAACCTCTGAACGCTATTCGAGTGGGGAAACGAAGGGTATTATGCAACCCAAAATTTGATTACAATTTCCTTGGACATGTGACATCCATTTCTTCCGGACCAAACTATTTTTGGCTTCCTGACGTCCATTGTTCATCACTTTCACAACAAGATCGTATCTGCGCAGGGAAACACACATAGCATACAAATTTCATACACTGTAACCACAAAAACTGCTTTCTTGGAGGGGAATTTTCATTTGTGCGTAGAAAAGGCCATACGCGTTTCAGATCCATTTTTTTCGTATCAAGTCATGGTGTAGGTCTACTCTTCACATATAAGGTTCCGAGGTCGTACCTGGAGCAAAACGTTTTGCAATTAAATCACATTGAAACTGTAAAGTAGTAGGGTGCACAAAATTTGCTACACATTAGGTAACCCTGGCTAGTGCCCTCTTCTCCATTTATAGGCATTTAGGAATATTTGTGCAAAGTATCTCTGGCACCATTCCATTTGTCTCTGAAAATCAAGAGACTCAAGTTTCTAACATTTTTCTATGTGAAATCAACACAAAAAGAAGCCCCGGGTAGTGGATTACCCAGGTCTCCTGAGCAAGGTTTCGATGCTACATATCACCATGACTAGTTATCTTCAGCATATCTCACATATTTCAGTGAATTACTCGTATTTTCAAAACTAATTATGGTTTTCAGTCTGTTGACCCATAGGAGAAAGGAAGTTTTTGACCTGCGTGAGGGCAATTCCTAAAAGTTTGTTTGTCCACAACTGGGCGATGAAATGGCCTTAGGTCTGTGAAATTGTATAAATTGTATTTCAAAAAATTTTGATATTTCAAAATTTTCGCTTAATTTTCACAAGAGCGTAGTATCTCTGTTGAAATTGTTTGCAATTGCTGGGAAAAAAGGCGATGATTTGTTTATTTTAACGAACTCTAACAAGAGAAAACAGTTTTAGCAGTGCTGCCACAGGTTTATCTGCAAAAATCACTAGATTCACAAAAAATGCACTAGATTCGAAAAAAAATCACTAGATTTAAAATTTTTGCGTCGAAGTAAGCAGTTTTGCTTGAAATGATTTGATTATTTACTTTATCACCCAATAACGTATGCATCATTTGCAAGTTTCTTAAATTAGACGGTGCTGAAACCTGGAAAATAAATACCAACAATCTTCAGACTGTTTTCAAGAGCTGAAAACGACGCCACAAACGGATTATTTTAGAGACCAATCAACCTATCATTTCATTAATTATTTCCATTGCAGTGTTCCTGCAAAGAAATGAAAATACCGTCATGTGCCCAACATTGCAGCAATAAACAACGCGGATGTGAAAACCGCAAGAAACTCAAATTAGAAACACTTTGTCGTTCTTTTGGTGCAAATATTTAAACAAAGATTCACGTAATCAATTGTTTACGAGTTAAAAAACATTGAACCAATCTTCTAAAACATACTTTGCAAAAAATCACTAGATTCCATTGAAAAACAGTCTAAAAATCAGTAGATGTAGTGAAATTCACCAGGCGTGGCACCAGTGGGTTTTAGTGGTAAAAGTTGGATAAAATGTTTTGAAGATGGGCTTTTTACCAGGAAAATTCCAAGTGAAAGCTGCAAAAAGTCGTCTAAACTTTTGTTGCTCTTCAGCAACAATTTTTCTTTTCTTCGGCTATGTACTGCCGTCAGCTTTCGTTCTATTGCAGTGAAGAAGAAAATATGTGTAGAAGTTATTGCTTTCACTGTGCATTTGGCGCCGTTTTGAGAGAAGATATGGCCCAAAGTCTCCGTATAGTCAACATCAAAAATCGGCAGATGAACTGCTGAAAGCGCCGAACCCGATAGTTTCGAACTAGAACTATTTCTTAGTTCAGAAATAGTTGAAGGCTAAAATGGTGTCAAAGGCATCATTTGCAAAAATTGTCTGTAACCCTGTGATTCCGCCGGCTTCAATGCCTTGTACTACGTTCTATTTTGTCTGTTTTTATCGACCTGCGTTCTGCAGAGTGTGTGTGTTCATACTATGGGACTTCGTATCTGCTCCTAAACAAATATATTAAATTAAATTAAATTTAACATTCAGCTACAAACCATTTTCTGCAGTAAACGCGAGGTAGCACTTTTGTTGGAAGTTTATTAAAGTAGTAGGAATGCTGACCTTAAATATTTGGTAGGTTTTAGCTCGAACCGTGGCTTTACTTTGTTACTTCGTCACTTACATTGTTACTGCTGCAATGCCATGGACGTGCGGTTCATTTCCAAGCAAGCGGAAGTTTTTGTTGTCATCATGATTATTCTCAGTTAGTTATATTCGTGCTGATGTTGATGCACACGTGTGGTCATTTTGTTGTGAATTGTACTCCAACAAAAGATGAGAGGCCACTATCAGAAGACAAAGATGGCCGCCAGTCTAAAACCTTGCTGCAAACTAAACACTTCTGTGTCCCCCGCTGATGACTTATTTGAACCGATATAGACACGTGTTTGTCGCTGGATGCTGCGTTACTGATGCATACCGTTTAAGAGCTGGTCAAACACCAGTGAACGCGTGTACATCAGCGACTATGCAAGCGTCATCTTGATCATAAGCGTACGATCAGGGGTCGGGGAGGACGGCCGCTCCCAGCAGTGCAAATTTTTCAAAGTCAGCTGGATCACGACAGAGCTGGTAAATTTTCAGGGCAGGAAAATGTGCTTTTCAGCGCAATACAAAAAACTGAGCAATTCACACGGCGAAAGAAAAAATTGAGTGCCAACTTTTGGAAATGGTGATGCGATGACGTTGTCAGCAATGGTTCCCTTTCAAAACAGACCTGTTCATAAAAGTCCATTTGAAACAGACCACGGACAACCATTCATATAACAGACCATGAACGTGGTCTGTTTTAAAAGGGAACCATTCATATAACAGACCACGGTGGTCTGTTATCAGCGGTCCGCTAACAAATGTTCTTTGAACGGACACCGTCAGCAATTTTCCGGTGCGGAAAAGTGGGTGGACTTTCAACAGTTTATTTTGGGGAAAATTTCTACGAGATTATAGAAAATTCCAAGACGTACTTCACGAAAATAGCTGTCTTCCGAAACTGGACAACCGGCGTGGTTTTCGGAGGCTAGCGGCCTCCCCCTTTCGCTTGCAAAACAACTTTCCTGCGCTTGTGATCGTGTTTAACACATTTCGCTTATCTTACAAATGCGGGTTAAATTCGCAGGCGCAGACTATACCCCTATGTAATGTGATTAACGCTGGCTGATACAAACTTAATGCGTGGGGAGAAAATTCATAAAACATGCGCCGTGATTCTTATTTTTCCTACCTTTTCATTGAAAGAGGAAATGTAGAGCAGAAAGGTGATCGATTTGGAAAGTGGCGCCGCTGTGGGGGGTCTGCCGCGGTCGTCTGTTGGAGAGGAAATTGAACCAGATTTACCTCTGGATCTGCAGTTGGTGACTCATATGAGTATATCGTCAATATAATTGAGTGCGACTGTATTTCTTTTCTTACTGGCATTACTGCAATTTCAAAATCCTGAATTCAAAACCAAAGACAATTTTTCTGTGAAACATCACTGGGTGTGACTTAGTGGTAAATTGCAGTGAAGTCGTCGAGCTGCTGTTTAAGACAATGAAGTGGAGCAGATGAGTAGGATTGTAGACTCCAGCGTTTTTGCGTGAAGGTAGCAAATAATTTTGGTTGTTACAAATGGCAACAGCGAATTAACAATTACTAGGCGAAGGTCTGCCTAACCGTTGGCCTGAGTGTGCGAGCGTATAAGGAATAGGTGCAACTCAGCGTGTATCCACGTACTCTATCATGGTGAAAACTACCGTAGTCCGTAATATTATTATTTTGCAGTAGGAGATAAGGTTGGTTTCGATATGCTTTGGCCATATCTGTTTTAGCGAACTGGGTTTCACGAACAGGTTTTTGCAAAAAGGTTTTGATGTTATAAACATGTTTCGTAACTGTAACTTAAATTGTCTAAAAACTAATCTATATATTTTCTTTTAATTACATTTTTTCCTAATGTAACTTAAAGTCTTAAAATTTTTTATTTTTGTCAAGATCCTGCAATCTTTTACCTCTTTCTAAAACTTTGGCAGGTGCATCATTGAGCGCAGACCCGAAGGACCCTACACCAGGTAAATGGACAAAAACACTTTTATATGACGCTGATTTTGTGTATTAATCTAACCTATCTATATGAAAAAAAAAGTTAAAAGAAATGTTTACATAAACTATTAACAAATAAACGAACTTTAAACAAAAGAGAAGAAACCATTATCTTTTATCAAATGCTTCGTCAAAGGTTTGTCGATGTTGGAAAATTTAGAATATTTGTTAAATCGCGTTAAATTATTAAAACAGGAACATGGCGAGCGTCGGCAAAAGACAAGAAGCCATGCTTTTTGGCGCACATGGGAGTACAACTGCGCGCCACCTACTTTAATTCTTATCGCAAAGAAATGAACGAGGTACGTTTCAGTTATACGGCAACATTTTCAACGGAACATACGACGTATGAAAATTTACGAAGCTATTTGTGACACGTAAACAACTGTGCTGTGTAGGAAGAGTTGCATTAACCTCGGAAATAAAGAAGATTTTGTGACTTCCGGTTGATTGTTTTCTGTGAGTAACGCGTCCAGCTAGCTTCTTAGGTTTTCTAGGCTGCCGACCCTAGTTTAAAATGACTTACTGTTTGGATTCCGCAAAGAAACCGTCGCCAGAATATTTTTTCCATATAAAGAGTTTGATTTTGGACAATCGCCCTGAAGGTATTCACCCCAACAAACATTTCATATTGCTGTATATTCACGAGCGCACCAAGGCTCTTGAAGAAAATGTGTAAGCGATGTCTTGGCCCTGCTCTTATTTTCAGTGACTAAATATAGGAAAAGTGTAATTTTTGTGTTTTATTGATTGGATTCCTCGGTTTCAAGTCATAATAAATTTAATCTTATGCGCAACCGCAATGTATGGGTAACTAAGTATTGTCCAAAGTTGGAGCAGTAGATTTATGTTAACTCTGTAGTAACGGTCATATCATTTGTATTGCATTGATGCAGTAAGACCAGGCAACAATCAATAACTTGGTCCGCAAACCAAGGGTTGTCACACATGAACTCTTAAACGGTGTCCAATGTATTGTGCAAGTCATATTTTGATCGAGATTGCATATGTGACTGTTTTTTGAGACGGAGTGTTTAAGAGCATATAGAGAAATTTGTGACCGCCATGATCTAGCAACAACTGAGATGGATTTTACGATGACAGTCACCAAATTATAGAGTTTACAAGGTTGCTTTTTGTTAAAATATTTCACTGTGCTGTTGAACTTGGAAATTTTTTCCAATGTTTGTAAAAGTATTTTTTGGAGAAAAACTAGGCCAAATACCTTGCTACTTACTGCACAACCATGATAATTGCAAAGACCGGCATGTACGCACAAATCTCGTCAAATTTTCCCAAACCGTCAATACGGTGATGTTTCACTCCGTTTCAGTGCAGGTACTTTTATGGACGAGTCCGCTTCCTTGTTTTTTGATCAAATGGCATCTGGCGTTTGGTTGTGTTGCATATATCTTTTTACCACATGCTTGGCTTACTGAGAGAAACGACAACTCCACTGGCGATCTTTCATCTTCCTCATAAATAAATTTTCATTAGTTGGGTTACTTTGTCTTTTAAGCTCACATTTTCATCAGGTGCAAAGCACTGTATGAAAGCGGCTTTAAAGACAGCTACATCGTATTTTCGATCTCTGCCTGGTCTTCTGCGGAGCCTGCAAAAATGTAGTGGCTGAAATCATGGCCGTACGAGAGGGGTCTGGTGGTTAGGAAAGGTAAAGCGCACCCAGAAACGGGATAAATTACAAAAGCAGTTGACTGGTGGTTTGCTTTCGTGGGAAACAATGCATTAGAAATCTACTGTAATTTAAAAAAAATTATCTGAGCCATGTTTCCCATAGTCAAATTTAATGTGGGTAAATTTCAATCCAACGGCTGGTCATGATAAAGAGAAAATTAATTGATAAATTATCGCACCGAAGACACACGACATACTATTGAAACCAAACGACGTGAGGAAGTGGAGGTGAAACCGGGAAACAGCTTAAAAAATTCATCAGGCTAACACGTTTTATCTTCCCGCAAGTAAACGCCTTTCCATGGGCTTATGATTGCTATTATGATATTAGCCGGTTTTTGTTTTCGCTCTTTGACACTTCTTGTACGGGTTGTGCTGCTGATTTTAGAAACAGGCATACCATATCTTTGTGTTTGAAAAACGGGACGCTTTGGAAGAACGAGCATTATCGGATAAATGAAGTTCATATCCTACTTGGAGTATGTAGCTATTTTGGATTTGGATTCCTACAGTCAAGTCACCAAGAAAAACTAAAATAATGCAATTTACTAAGAAACAAAACAATATTTGAATCATTTGTAAACTTACGCATTTGCCAAATCATGCTGTCTGCAGGCAATACTTTTTTCAAGAAGTCTTTGTTCGATTTTAATTTCCCGTTAAAATCACAGCAGGAAAAATCAGGATTATATTTACAGGTGATAAGTGTTGTCACATTCTGGTTCTGTTATGAGACCACATGTTATTCATGATAGAACAAATTCTCTCAACCGGGGCTGATGTCGCAGGTGTAAGACTACTGGCGGACTGAACCGGGACTTGTTGGTTGACTGACCGGGACGCCGGTACAAAGCCTTTAAAACCGGGACTGTCCCGGATAAAACGGGACGTATGGTATGCCTATTAAGAAACCGTGCTGATATAAAGGAGTGATGCAGTTGCGTCACAGTATGAGCTTTCTGTAGAAGAGTAGACAATGGACATGTTTATTTTAAAGACGTGCAACTCAAATGGAAATCTTCTTGCTGTAAGTTGCTCCATGAAGACAATGATTTCCAGCTAAGTTTTGATACTGGAAACAGACCTACCTGACCAATACGAATGTTACCCACGAAACAGATTTTTGAGGAAATCGATTAAGTATCTGAACATTTCATTACTGGATTAGACCATATTGAGGCAAGACGCCCATGAGCATTTAGTAAAATGTAGCTTGTACTGATGAAAGGATGCTTGTACTTAGTATATTTTCAAACAAAAAAAACTGTTATTTTGCAGAATTGTAAATTGTGAAGATTGTCGTTTTTTGCAGACTTTCATCAATATGAAAGTGGTAAATGGATCGTCTACTGGCTGCAACGATACTAGTTCCACTACAGTCACTTTCTCTGACAAAGAAAATCTTCTGAATCTCTCCTTGACCTTGACGAAAGATAAAACAGTGAAGCGCTATTTCCTTGATAGTGCAACGATAAGTTTCAACATGACGAATAAGAGTTTTTTTAATTCGACAGGTGAATGGATGCGTAGCGTGGGTTAAGTAGTAATAATAATAATAATAATAATAATAATAATAATAATTCGTTTATTACAGACTGATGGTCCATATCACAGGCACAATCAAACAGGCAAGATCACAAAAAATGGTTAGCCATAGCTCATTACAGAATCGGTGTTTGCACACGGCCAACACTTATAGGAGCAAAACACTTTAACTGCGTCCGGACTGTAGCCTCATTCACCCATCATAATACAAGTGATCCAGTAGTGTGAGAGAAATGAAAGCATTCTAACACCAAAACTTTGAGGTAAACAGCTAAAAAATTAAAAGACAAGTCAGATGGGATGCACTTTACCGCACAGAGGCATGCAAACTTCCGATCAAGGTTTCAAATGCTTTGCAACGCATTTATCATGAGATCAACAGCCAAATAATTTTTCTGAATTTTAAAGCAGGATTTGGCGATTAATGTTTTACCAATTATATTTCTTACTTTTTGTATGCTTGGTTTGAACACGTTGTCTGCAACTGCACACTTGAACATGTAAATAAAGAAATCCTAGGGAACCACAAAGCACAGGGAAGGTTTAAGCCCCCCGTGGCGACAGGACCGCAACGTTGTACAAAGTGGTACAGATTATTTTTCAATAAGGCTTCAAAAGTCGTGACACAACGGCTAACTTGGTGTGGACGAGCACTTACATTTGTGGGTATGCAATGCATAACTCGGTAGGCATTGTTGTATACAGCGCGTAAGCGCTTCATACTAGCCTGTGTGTATTTGCTCACAAATGGCAAGCATACGTTGGCATGCGATAGGCACGAAATACAGTGTTTTTACTGCAGGAGAGCACTGATGGAATGTATATCCCGCAGCTTGTTTGCTGCACAGTATAGTTATTTCACTTGTCTCTGAATATCATCATGATCTTTCAGTGAGGCATTTAGCAAGGCACCAAGGTATTTCACTTGGTCAAAAAATCGTGCACGTACACCATTCAGAAAAACATTTGATGGAGTAGGTTGTTTATACTTTTTGGAACAAAAAAGAACACCAATTGTTTTGTTATAATTAAAGGCGATTTCGTGTTCAGCAGCATAGTCACTACAAATGTCCAGAAGACGTTGGAGTTCACTAATGCTGGGGCTGAACACACATATATCATCAGCAAACGTTAGATGCGTCTAAACCACCTTTCCTACAGTGCATCCCACCCTGGCTGAATTCAGCTGATTTGAGGGTTCATCAAGGCAAACAGCAAAAAATATGGGCTCAGTACTCCTCTTGCCTTACCCCATTGGTTACAGTAAAAGGGGATGAAAAATTAGTGCCCCATTTTGCTTTCATTGTCTGTTGCCTGTATTAGGTTTCTCCGCGTAAACACGAAAACACGAAGACGCTCTTTTGCAAATAAAGTCAAATTGTACATCTCGCAAAACGATTGTTTTCATTTTCAATGAAGAGCAAATCGGAATCCTTTCTTGACAACGCGACGCAAATCTTCAACGTGTTCAATATCTGATTTCGTTAACTCGAAATGTAGATGATTGCTGAACGCAGTTAGATGCATGACATGTTCTTGTTTAGAATTTGCATAACATTGCCTAGAGTTTTTTGGATGGGATTGAGAGGAACTAGGACCTTGAATAATAAAGAGCTACCATCTCAAGAAAACGTTTTATTTTCTGTAGTTAATTTACAGTTGATAAAGCCACGCTGTCGTTGATGAGTTTTTTGGCAAATTATATGTAGAAACCACGCGTGGCCTATGTAGATGTAGGGGAGCGGAGGCATAAGGGGACGTTCCCCCTTGACATTTGAAAAAGAGGACTCTGGAGGTGAAAGTACCCTTTTTGCAAGCAATGACATGGGTAGCGCTTGACTTTATTAAGATCGGTTTCAAGGAAATTAATTGCTGCGCTTCGCGCACCTTGAGAATTTAGGTGGTTTGTATCTACTGCGTTTATGTTAAAGTTTGTTGTAGAACATAAAGGTGCCACGATCATCAGCATTTTGTATGCTCTTCCATGCATTTTGTATGCGTGCCCTTTATCAGGATTGACGGTACAGCATGTGTACAACGTAACAAAACCCATACAGGCGGCAATGTTTCGTGGGCAAAGCGAATATCACATAGTATTTATATCTAGTTTTACGACATTGATTTACCTCGTGCTTTGTATAAAGTGCCATATAGGTCTACCTTGTGCGCCAGAAAGATTGAAGCAAAGTTCATTCGCCTCTGGCACTCACCAAAACTTCCAAATCATATAAACTTTCTGATCGTAATAAAAATTGTGAAGAAACTTCCTCTTGCCGAAACAACTGCCTTGTTTGCTTTGTCACTCAGCAAGTCTGCAGAAGGATCAGGAGGTTTGATTTGTTCCTTTTGCCGACAATGTTTTGTGCTAACTGCAAGAAAAATCTTTGACTTCGTTGCTTGTGATTAAACGGATTATGTTATTTTGTGGCAGCATAGTCCTCTTAAAAACTTATGCCCGATGTAACAAAGCATCTTTCGACTTTTCGGTACTTCAGAATTTAGGAATTTCTTGCAAAGAAAATAATATCGATTTTAAATTAAACGCTGCATTGCACATGTCTTTGTGTACATACTGTATATTGCTTTTTACAATGAGATGAGGAACCTTTTGATTGTGGATTCTTTTTCCAGATGTCAATAAGAATGTCACAGCAACAGCAGACAAGATGGACCTGATGAAAACTCATATTGGCAAAAGTTACTCATGCTCACTTGAACAACAAATAAGCTTTATGCAGATGGATTCGGATGAAAAGAATGTAACCAACATATTTTTGAGACTCACCAATATCACACATTTTGAAGCTTTTCTTCCAGGAAAGAGTTGGTCAGAAAGTAAGGTTTTTAGACAATTCTGAGCAAGAAATATTTGCAAAAAATGATAAACACTGGACTTTTTTTTAAGCAATAAAGAAATCATTTTTAATTTTGTTCAAACCTAAATCGTCGCATAATTTCAAGCACTGGCAGTCAAGTTTCTGTAACCCTTTAAGCTTCGTATGCCAATGTGCTCCAAACAGGGCTGGATCTACTTATCAACATTGGTAATTGTCACGCAAGAAAGGTGAAAAAAAACATACTGGCTGCAATTCTATAAAAATGGGGAACCAATGACGAGTGGGCCCTTGAGCAGGTAAATCGGGCCTGGCTTCCGAGGTCTTGAAACTAGTTCACAGAAGTCTACCACAGCCTTATCACAAAACTGCTATTAAAGCTTGCGTGATTGTAAGTCTGGACAGAATCGGCAAATTGTGTGGGCCTTCTACGTTAATTTTACCTACTGTAAACATGCATTGAACACGCCACTGGCTCACGTGCTTCATCAAACACACCTGGCGATGCATGATGCCGCCGAAGGTCAGCTTGCGCAGTTTACTTGAAAGATTAATTTCAGGTGAAAAGTGCTTTCACGACCAGCCTGCCGTGCAAGCTGTAAACGGAGACTGGAACATAACCAATGGTAAAGGCGAATCGTGCTTGCGAGTGAACACGACATTGACATTGGTGGTGTGGTATCGGAATATCGCTGACGACGTAAGCGAACTTGGCGGAGATGAAAATGTGTTTGCATGACTGTTTTGCGAATAATTTATTTGTTAATCTGACTAGTGGGACAAAGAGCAGTTTCAAATGAGTCACCAACGATTCCGTTGGGAAACACGTAAAAAAACAAAATTTTCGCTTGAGTTTGAACTTCCATTAAAACGAACAAATTCCTAAGCAACTGAATCAATTCTCGTAGCAAACCTGTTTCAGGTCTGCGAAAAAGAACTTGTTGCGACATACAGTGCTTGTAGTAATGGTAAAAATTTCTTTCAGATACAAAAAACTAGTTTTCTGTTGCATGTTTTAAGCGTAACGGATAATTAACCGCTGCTGGGTATATTCAGAGCCGATGCTAGGTGGTTTGCCCCCGAAGCCTGGATTTTGGGGCACCGAACATACCAGGCATTCTTCAATCAAATTTTTGATCTTCTTGTGTGAATATATTAGGAAAACATCCTACCGTTTCGACCTATCGTACGACCGGTTTCAGAGTGAAAATAAAAATGGGTATGAATTTGCGGTAAACAGAAATAATAGCGAAAACCAAGCATAGATTAAAACGGTTGTTTTGGAAAACAGCGACGAGACCAAAATGTTTAACATGTATAGCAGTACTGTCAACCAACTTTCAGAGGTAGTCATTTAAAATCAAACACCCAAAACAGATAGTATACTTGAAGTATTAATCAAATAAAATTTCATTGTGCAAGTGCGGAAATTGTTAATTTTATTGTTTACTGCTTTTTAACGTTACGCTGTTTTCCTAAATGCACACCAGAAGAGCAAAATTTTGAAATGATCTAACGAACAGACAGGCTACGATTTTCCTAACTGGGATAATAGCACTGAAACGTCCATTATAAAACCATATAGACAAAGACAATAAAAACAATACAATGCAAAGAACAGATATTTTTCTATATTACTAGAATATAAATAAAAAGTCTTACCTCTCTATGTACAGTATTATCGATGAAAAACAGGGAAACGATTGTAGACAAATACATAATGTTAATTTTCGCAATGTGAATAAAATTAGCACCATCTTCTGATAAAGGCTTCTAAGCACTGCTTTAAAACAATTGCTCATTGACTAAAATAGCTTTACTATCATGAAAGTTATAGTGCTATGGTTCTATATTCTCATAGTGTTAAGTGTTCATTAGACAACTCTGCAAGATAAATTGGATATTACAGACGCGGGCTACGAATACGCACTGTATTTACCTGATTGTACACCTTGTAAACCGGCTATTATATTCTTGTACAGTGAAAGGATACACTGCATGTCTGCAACATAATTTTTCTGAGTAATTTCGTACTAGACCGTACTAAAAATGCTTACAATCAACATGGACTCAGCATCATTATCAACACAGCTGCCCGATTAACAAGGCAAATGCTGACAGCAAAGCTACCCATAATACACTTCGCAATGAGCAATGATTGGCTGAGATAACAGGAAGCTATAGGCCGTGGAAAGATCAATTTCTTTGTTGTATTAGATACATGTGAAGACTTAAAGGGAAATGTGTGAAATCAGTTCATGATGAGTTCTGTTCTAGTGTGTCTATGTCCTAACAGAGGTCCTCAGTCAGTTTTGGAGACCCACTTTTAACAGGGCGAGAAGCCCTTCCTCCGGCTCTGAGTATAATTAGTGTTCTTTTGCTTGCGTCACAGTTAGTCAATACGACCATTCCCGTAAATGGCACAGCTGCTTCATCATCCATGAGCAAATGTGACCCCAATATGACGACTTTGGCAATTGACATTCAAGAAGATCAGATGCTTAATCTCACGATGAAGTTCACAGCTGACAGCAGCATGGCCGATAGCAAGAAAAAGTATCAGCTTGGTGGAGTGGAACTCATGTACTCCCCACGATCGGATTATTTCCCGAATCATCCAGGTCTCTCGATTTAGTTACGTGCGTGCAATGAACTGCTGTTAAAATAGCTCAGTGCTGTTCGCAACTAATTGCCTCGGTCTTACGCTTTTTCTGCCAGCGTTAGGCTTGGGAACTACGTGTTTTTTTCGTTCGTAATTTCCAAGTCTGAGCTCAACTTTTTTCAGTTGCGTTCACCCCTGCCGTCGATTGTTGCATTACCATTCACCCCACTGTGTATATATGACCGATGTGACAATATCACATACAGTAGCACATCGAGTGTTCATTGTTACATCATGGTATTTGCATTACTTTATCCGCAACATGCTTTCCGTCATGCAGCAAATTGGCTACGATCTTCAAATATGATGTGATTACAGACTCAGCTTCGCAAAGTGTTTTTGTCGTTGCATCAGCGCATGCGCTGTTTGAAAAGTGAAAAGAAGAAGGGGATTTTTACGAGCATAGTCATTTACGATTAATGACTGGACGGAATTTTTGCTGTTTACATATGCATGCTGTTGCTTGAAAAATTGCGGGACTTGTTTTGGTGAACTCCATGCTGGTTTGTGAATGACTCCGCAGTGGTGAAGAAGCCAGACACTGGTTGCCAAGCCCGTAAGCAGAGGCGGCGAAGCCCCACTGCAAAATTTTTCGCACCCCCCGGAAAAATGTGTTGGACATAGTTTAAAAAATTTGTCACCCTCTCAGAAAACTCTTCTCCACACCTGGTGTCCCAAGCTGGTTGCTATACTTAGCATGCATAAAGCAGAGGGCTCATTGCTCGATTCTTCACTTCTGGGAAAGAAATACATGCCGGATGTAATCATCATCCCATTTTCGCCTTTTGATTTTTGAAGGGAGCTTATTCTGGACGCTGACCTTCCCTTTTAAACCAGGTTCTTTAAACTGCGAAGCTGGCGTGTCCTGGACGATTTCAGCCATAGATTTACATTTACTTTCATCAAAACAATGTGGTTTTTGTACGTATTTCGTGGACAATCTTCTGGTGTTATCTGAGATTAAAATGCATAATTATCTTTTGGAACCAATACGAAACTAGTGCAAACAAATATCACAAATAGGCTACTCTTGTACTTCGATTGGTTAGGCCTGCAGTTCGACTGATAAGGTTACTCTGATGAGTGTTCCTGTGTTTGAAACTTTCGGAAGTACTGCGATTCTAGCAGATCTAGCAGATAACTTTGGCACAGGACGCTCATGCAGATAGCACAGCAGAGATTCCACCATTCGATTGAATAAAACACGGCGTCTCTCGGAAAAATTTATCCCCATCACGTAATGGACGTAGTTATTTGCACCATAATACGTTTTTTCTGAAGTGATAAATTGCTGACTGCTGAGACGCAAGTTAGAACGCTTGAAGTTTATCATTTTATTCACGATTGCTGATATGTTTTTGGTAAAGAACAAGACAAATCATGTTATCAGAGGATACAAAAAATTAGGAAGGAAATGTCATTCACCCTTCATTCACCCCTCTTGTTTCATTCAACCTTGCAAATATTTCATTCAACCTGGGGTGAACCATTCACCTGCCCTGCTCAGGAATCCTGGGTGTTCCACTACCCAGAGGATTTATCTTTTATTAATTTCATATACCTAGAAAAATGTTAGAAACCTGTGCTTCCATGACTTTTCCTGATTTTCAGAGACAAATGGAATGGTGCCAGAGTTATTTTACAACAATGTCTCTGAAAGCCTATGCAAAGGATATATGGGTACTATACTACTATGGTTACTTGATGTGTAACAATTTCGGACACCTTACTAAGTTTATATTTCAATGCAATTTTAAGTGCAAAACCTATTTGGCCAGATATCACCACCAATACCTTATATGTGAAGAGTCTTCCCACACCATGACTTGGTATGAAAAAAAACGTTTTCTACGCACAAACAAAAAATTCCCTTTTTGGTGGTACCCTGCATAAAATTTGTATGATATGTACGTTTCGCTGCGCAGATAGAATTTTGTTGCAAAAGGGGTTAACAATGGACATGTGGAAGTAAAAAAGAGTTTGGTCGTGTCCCAGGAAGACCTATGCAAATTATGGGTAACATTACACCCAGTTTTCATGACTCGTGTAGTAAAATAAGGTTTCCTGAGCAGGGTTTTAAGAAGCACTGGCTTCGAACGTTCGAAAAAGCTTGCAATGAATGACAGTACCTTGTGCAAAACGCAACTGTGTATGTTTACGCTGTTGCAACTTTTCACCGCCTTTGATTTGTGAAAAACCACCACCAACTGTAACTTACAGGGACCGAGTTGCTAGAAAACTTTGAGGGGAATAAACTTTGTTTGATATGCATTTTATTGTGCATTTTACACAATTGTTTGCGTTTCGATGACATGACCATGTTTGCTTAATCGCAGTACAACCTTTTTGCAAAATTGGAAGCAAGTGCTGTGCTAATACTTGATAATGATTACTAGGTGTTTGCTTCTTTACTTAGTACACAAAATTATGATAACTCAGTTTATATGGTAAATCAGTACACTGTGTTTATAGGTATGCGAATGAAATTACAATTTTTAAAATTTTTTCCCTGGCTTTATGCTGGGAGTTTTCACTACACTATTTTTTATCACAAAATATTGGGGGGACAAAATCTATTGTGTTCACCTTGTCCAAAATTTGGGGGTCGAAAACCCCTGCCCTTCTTTGAAACTCTGTCCCTTTTTTCAAGTAAACTGTTCTGGACCACAAAGAAATGGTAACGTCAGTAAAGCAGTGTTTAAATCAGAAACCATGGCTGCTGCCGTTGCCTACAGCCCGAGTTGGCTCTAATGCTACCAACACCGCTTGGAAGCGCTGTACAAAGTCCCCAGAAACTAAGGTTGCCACTGCGACGTCCTTCAGCGCCAAGGACTTTTCTTGAATTTGTATCAAAACTGGTTATGTCCTTGATCTATAAAGCATTTTGTTGTCCTTTTGCATTTTCCGGCGTCCTTGAAAGTTCTTGAAAAGTTGTTAAATTCTTTATTATTGAACTGTTGATTACATTGAATATTCAAGAATCGAGATTAAACAATGTAATTAAACAGAATATCGTGTAGATTTGTTCCATTTTAAACTGGTGTGTAGTAAAAAGTAAACTAATCAAAAAGAGTTGTGTCACCAATATATGTGCTACACCACTGCATCTAAAAAGCATTCAAAGTAGACATGAAGTAAAATTTCAATAATCACGAAACACAAAACGTCCTTGAATAAATTTCAAGTGATCTGGCAACCCTACCAGAAACTAATTATTTTCCACAACGGTATTTTAAAAGATTAAGTGTGTCCGATTATCAGTAGCAGATTGATAAACACGTTTAAGTTCACATCTTCGTAGACAATGGTAACAGGCCGTTAATCGCAAACAGTAGTCACAGATGTGAATATCTGTAGCTGCCTATCATGAGCAGTGTCCATACCCGCCTCATGGACCCCGCTATCAACGACGTCTTGCGAATTGTGACTGGATGCCTGCGCCCTACACCAGCGGACAACCTTCCAACCATCGCAGGCATCCAACCTGCTGAGCTTCGGCGCAATGGATCGACGCTGTCTCTTGCACGCCGTGCCATGGAGCCTGGATATCTGCTCCAATCAGCGCTCACCCGTCCATCGAAAGCAAACGCACGGCGCCTCAAATCGGGACACCCAATGATACCCACCGCACAACATCTTATCAGTTTATCTGACAACAACAGCGTACGTGCGGCGAAGTGGGCGGATCACCAGTGGAATGCGGAGTGGACGGACAGCCTCACAAGACTCCGCATTTTCTGTCCCGACACCGGCACCCACCCACCCGGAATGACCCTCCCAAGAACAACGTAGGTCTGGCTTAACCGCCTCCGCACCAGTGTCGGACGTTTCTGCTCCTGCTTGTACAAATGGGTTGGGGGTATGGCATCCTCTGCGGTCTGTGAGTGTGGCGCAGAAGAACAAACCGTCGACCATGTCTTCCTCCAACGTCCAATCTACCGACCTTCTCACGGACTGCACGGCCTGACGGTTCTGGACGATGAGACAATTGAAGAATGGCTGCTCAACACCTGCCCCGAGATCTAGTGCGACCAAGCAGTGGTTTCAACAAATCTCTCAAAAGAAGAAGATAAAGCAAACACATATCCTACAGCCACACCATCAATAACAGTTGAAAGACGTCCTTTATATGGCATGTTTCTCTAAGTCTTCAAAGCACCGAGGTACGATTTACCTGGGCGATGCACAAATTTACCCACCCTCTGTTAAACTTGTGAACCTGCTGTAGTCAAAGTGGGGTTGAACGTAACGATTTTGGAACACTTCAAAAAAACTTCCGATTCTTCTGCTGAATTACCTAGAAAATTAGTTCCACGTCCAGTGCACAGAATTCAAACAAGATTAACGTTCCAAACATGCTTTTTTATTTATCTACCAACATGGGGGTCGAAAGGGGGTTCAGGGGGAGCAAAGGTCCCCTGGATTTTAAAATTTGACCATTTTCTCATCAAGTGTTTGGCAAAAAAGGTTGTTTTCTTACTTTCGAGTGTTTAAAATGAAATTTTGCCACTTTTGGTCACCCCCTCCAAAAATATTTTTAGCTATTCCTGGAAAACCAATTATTGGCTCCTTCCTGGAAAAACCATTCCGACGCCCATGTCTACCATTAAAATTCCGTATTTTTGAGCGACAACTATTAATTCATAAAAATATACCACACATCACTTCAGATCGTGAAAAAGCAACCCAGTGTGAACCAAGAGTACTTGGCCGCCGCTTCAAGCATATTTTCTTGATTGTGCAGCGAAAACGATGAAATATGCCAAACAAATGTGTCTGATGCTGGACCACCTGACACTGTGTCGATGATTGTGGTTTCATCAATGGAGCAAAAAGCTGACGCCCTGTGCGGCTCGGTGGTGATTTTGAGGGGAGGCGAGCGAAACACTTGCCTCGGGCCCCCGTTTTAAGGGCCCCCTCGAGGTGTTCCGCGTATAAATTTTCCTCAGTTTCGGTGAAACCCTTGAAAAAAACCCTAACCCTAAGTCCACCACCGGTGCGGCTGTGGTGGTTATCTTATTTGTCACGCAAAAGTTTTTTACGCAAAGCGTTATGAAAACCTTATTTTGGAGTAGATTAAATTCTCAAAATAGATTATTTGTGAGCTCGTTGCAATTATCAAAAAATGAGAGGAGATGAACAACGTGCGATTTTGCATTTACTGCCCTCAAAGGCTTATTAGCGCTGTTTCTTCAGCGGCGTTGTCCATAAATAATTTTGTGATAACGCAGGTACGGCTCCTGTGAAATTGACATCTGAGAACCTAAAGTTGCACCCGGTCGCAGTTGGATCGTCCTACAAATGTGATCTGTGTGAAACTCGAACTGTTGTCAACAACAGCGTTGGCATTTTGGAAATAACCTTCAGCGATACGCAGTGGGAGTCGTTTCAAATCATGAAAAACGGAACTTTTAACTCACGTAAGAATGCATTCCCACGCCGAGCAATCCTTTTTGTTAGTTCATGTGTTTCTCAGTTGTTTTTCTGTTGTCAGTAGGTTCAGGTCCTCTGTTGGGCCCATCGATGAAATTTAGCTTTGTGAATTTTTTTTAATTTGCCGGTCTTTAAATAATGTTGTTTGATGTACAAGATAACTTTGGGCAAACAAACAAGAGCAAAATATTTAAAGCATTGATGTTGTTGCCGGCATAATAAACAAAGCAATCGTTTTTGTTTCAGCAAGCTTTTGTTATGAAGAACACACCACAACACCGGCACCAAGTATGTAGAGTGTCTTGACACTCAGTGTGATGTAACATTAGTTTTAAGTTCTTTTAAGCTGATTCAGAAGAAGCTGCTCAGTTTTAAGTGACCTAAGCTTATTGATAGGTCTTACGCAGTTTTTTATTTTGAAACATACCAAACATACTAAAAAACTTGGTGTGTCATGTTCTCCGGCAAAAGCACCTTTATCACCCACTGAACATGTGTGTAGTAATCCCATTATAATAATAAACGCGTCAGAACAAACAGTGATGTCCATTTGATCGCTGCTTTTTGGCATGATTTTTGGCATTGCTTTCAGGCCATCTTTCGCTGACAGACCATTCACAGCATGTTGGAAAGTCCAACCGTTTAAGTCACAATTAGTCTGTTAATCTACATGCTATCAAACGAAATAAGTAGTTGAATAACCTTTGATTGTTTTTGTTTCTTAACGAAGTGAAAAGAGAAGATTGATAAAAATCACAACGCTTGATTGTATGCGAAGGTAGCGCACTATAACAACAGATAAAACTTACTTTTGAACATTTTTCATGTGTACTTAGGTATAGTTTGATGCTAAAATTATGTGCAAGTTCAGATAACGTTTGACAAATCTGATAAATTCAAATTTGTAAAAGAAGTGGAAACAAGTTCGCTACGTAAGGCTTGAAAACCAAACAGTGTTGCTGGGTTGTAGCACAGGATTTAACACATCCTTGCGTATCAGCTTCCACCAGTCTTTCTTGAAACGTTGCCTGTAATTTGTGTATGTAACAAACTTGCTTGCTGAGACTGTTTGGCTAGCCATTTCGCGTCATTAAAAATACCTGAATTACTTTTTCCTGGCTTAGAGCGGATTTCTCAATGTTTTCTGACCTAAGTTTCCCTTTAGTCAGGATAAGGCAGTTCAGCATTTCTTTTGTCATATATCTTTCCGTAACAAGCATAGCATATAAAATGCTTTATACCATTGGTAACGTAGCATTTTTCAGCAAACCTAACTCTTAGAGCAGTGGTTCTTAACGTTTTTGTTGCTACACCTCCCTTAAGGAAATGTCCTTTGTTTGAAGCCCTCTGACTTTAAGTAAGTGGCAAAGTAAATGTATGTATTGGCAAATTTATTGATCAAACTCTCCATGTTGCCGAGCGTGTAAAAGCTCGCGCCCCACCAGTGTAGGAGGTGGAGGTGCAGAGGGTAAAAGCGCACACCCGAAACTTTTGATTTGGTGAAAATCCGGGCAAAATGTGTGAAAACCTTCACAAAATCGCTGTATGTGCTTTGATTTTACAAAAATGGCACATAAAATCAAAGTCCAGACTTTTGTGTGGTTATGTTTTATTTAGTTCTTCTCCTGCAAGTTAGGGGAAATTCGGCTAAAAATGGTGCTTGAAGTGCTTTGATTTGAAAAAATGCGCCTAACATAAAATGAAATGCAGTCATTTTGAAGTTTTTTTTCGGACAAGTTTGGGGAAATTTGGGTAAAAATCCTTCGCACCCCAAAATTTTTCTGCTGCTACACCTATGTCGCGCTCCACGGGAATTGATTGACTCCCCCCTGAGAAGGTGTGGCACCCCCGGTTAAGAACCATTGCTTTAGAGTTTAGAGGCACAGGCAGTACAACATAACTGCAACGGCAGCATAGGGCTTTTACCTCCCATATTTGCAGCGGTTGTGGTTTAAACAAAAAATTTTTGTTAAAATATTTAAAGGCTAATGATTATATTGTTACACGCATCCCTAGTGTGTTCGAAACCAGCCCGAGCCCGATTCAGGACCGAAAGTCAAATTTACCAAGTTAGTCACGATATGCGCAGCTGCGGTGTATTACTGCCGTAGCAAAATAAACATGACTAATTAATTCACAATCATTTTTATTAAAGATTTAATCAACTTGATTGTTTCAACAGTAGCTGATTGCTTCAACCGCAGCAAAAATGTATGCAGGCCCGAAATCGGGCCGAAACATTTTCAAAAACTCACCCGAAATCCGGCCCGACCCGAAAAGTTCGGCCCGACTTACAACGCTCCCGCAAAATGCTTAAACCACGCGTAAGACCGGATGCTATTTAGTTGCCGAGCTACGCATTTGTGATCGGACTTTTCTTCCAGCGAAAAAAACTGCTATTCACGTGAAAGGTCCAAGTCGCCAAACTCTTATTGCGAACAATGCATCTACAAATATCGAATGCATTATTTTATTCAACGTTTCAGCTTAGTCATAAGCCATCATCACGAATATAAATAAAACCCTGTATTCGATATTTGTGGATATATTGTCCGCATTACGAACCTGCAGCAACTCTGGGCATTTCTTTACATTATATAAATGTTTTTCAAAAAAATGGTCAACCCCATCTGATCTGCAAAAACATTTCCTCATTGAGGCAGTCTCGAGACCAGCTTTTGCGAGTCTTAGTCTCGACTCGATCTTAAAAGATGCCAGTCTCGGTCTTGAGAGCTTTGCTCTATCAAAATGGTTTGGCAAAGCTCCAGTAGATCGTTGTTGGTATTATCCTTGTAGCAAGAAAATTAAATACGTCAACAAAAACGGATAAAATTTGACGAACGTGAACTTAAATATCGATGATCGTTTTTTGATTCGCGAAAATCTTTTATGAAGTTAAAAACAAAGAAACATGGTGTCGGAATTCAATTGCCAACCGGCCAATTTTCGGCTCTAGAACGGTGAGTTCTCCGCACTTCGCCGACGAAATCACGGTCTCGACGTTTGAAACAAATCTCTGGTCTCAGTCTCGCGGGCCAGGGTTTCGACTACATCACTGTTACTCCCATTTGTAGAATTAACATCTTAACTGCAAAACTATGGTCACCTAGGTATTTTTCAAAAATTCGTTTTTGTTTGACATTGCTCAACTTTTAAATTAATCTTTACGGTGTGAAGTTCCTAAGTTTAAGCTGTGAATCATGATTAATCAAAATTACCTTTTTTCGTGTGTTTGACTGACTCATTTTTTTACAACTTCTTTGGAAATGTGACAACTACTAACGATGTGTCGAACACGACTTTGAATTTCACAGAAACTACACCAGCACCTGATCCGGAGCAACCCTCGAAATGTGAGTTGATGACTTCATGCATGTTTTAGAAATGTAACACTAGAACTGGGTTGGCTGTGCATGCCACATACCTTCATGATATTTTAGGCAAAATCGCATCATAAACGCACTTTGAAAATGCCTGCTTTATGTCAATTCCTTTTCTTCTTGAAAAATTCCTTTTCTTGAAAAATTTCGTCTTTCATCTTTCAAAATCCCTTTCGAGAGAGGAGTTGAGTTTTAAGTTCTTCTGCAATTTGCCTAAAACGTTTCACGTCTGGTTATGGCATCTTAGAAGAAGCAGTTCCTAATTTACTTTTTGCTTATAATGTATTGTGCGTTAGCGTGTATACGAGCCTTTAGGTGCCATTGATTTGTTTTACCCAGTCACTTGGAAAGTGATGGACAGCAACAACAACGCAACGTGCTTTCTGGCTGTGGCAGGCATCCAGTTCCATGCGGCTTACAATCGGTCTGGAAGCAAAGAGTTTGTAGAGGTGCAAATACCTTTTTGATAAATTTTTTGCTTTGTTGATCCGCAAAAAAACTTTGATTTTGACGAATATGAACTAATGCATTGTTCATTTGCCCAAATCAACTAGGCTAAAAACAACCGCAGTATGATTTCACTCAAGTGTATTTTGCTGTATTCACCATTTCCAGTTGACAGGGTTGTCCACGGGACATATTTATCTGTCCCATTCCCATCCCATAGCAATTTATGCCTGTCCCGTCCCATCCCACGGGACGTTTCCCATGGGATTCCTACAGGAATCTCATTCCCATGGACAAGCCTGGTAGTTGACTTCAGGATATTTGACTGTTCCGCCGCCTATGTCTCCAGGCGGTTATCAGTTTTACGTCCACTCTATCAACTTAATTTCTTTAATTTCTAGAGAGAACTAATTACTCTTGAAAATGTTTGGTCATTCTCTACGCTAATCACAATTCTGTGTTAATGTGTGGGGTGTGGGCATTTGCGTAAAAACTAAGTTATACCAGCATAGGAGTGACAACAGAATGCTTAATCAGACTTCCACAAAAATAGAGAAGTGTCTTTTGAGCATGATACTTTGAAGTTTCAACGCACTGCGGTAATATGTTTACAAAACCAAAGTTGATCATGTTACGCCACAATAACTTTTAGTATAAACCATAGAAAACTGACCCTATCAGAATAAAACCCTTGTTTCACTTCCGATTAAGAGAGCTTTCATCCGAGATAAGACGCTGCAATGAATCTTCCTGTTGTGGTTTCTGAAGTAAGCATTAATGATATATGAAAGGATGGTAAACAAGAATGAAAAGAAAAAGCAGACACGACCCGAGTAGCTGCGTCTAAAAATGCTTTTTTCTCATGCGCTTTCCAGAAAAGGTTTGACTTCCCAAACAGTACAGCTGTGGGCTCATCAGTCTCGAACTGCAGCAGCGCTGCGTCGTTTTGGGCGAATTTCACCGACAAGGTCCGCGGACAAACGCTGAAACTGAAGTTTGCGAAAGATGAAATGGCATACTACGTGACAAATGTTGAGCTGCTGGTGGAAGTACGAAATGATACATTCCCGAACGCCACCGGTGAGTGAAAAGGGCTTCTGGTGACTCATATAGCATTTGCCTAACGTGTGACTTGTGTGACCGAACAGATCGGTTTGTGGCGGCAGCAGACAAGTCGTCGTCTGCGGATGGCGTTTTGTTCGTATGTGAAAGCGATTGCCTGCAAACATGTTGTGATTCTAGGAGAGCGCGTGGATACATTCGTAGCACGTTGCTTCTGCTTTTTTGAGATTTATCGTCTGTAGCATAGCCTCTAATGAGCATATAAACGGAATGTACCTAAAGTTGATGTTGCTCAAGCAGTTAGATATTGTATAAATAAAATCATTTGTTTCCGAAAAAACAAGGCGGAATGAAAAAGATACCAATGCAAACAAACAATCATCAGCACCATGCAATAATTCAAAACTACTGTATGACAAATTCTTATCTGCTTTATATTACATGTCGCCCTTGTGTAGTCCGTTGTCTAAAGATCATTGCTTGTCTTCAATAGATTAAAAGTGACAATAATGAAATATCCAATGTCCTGCATGGCGACCTATACGAATTTTTGTTGAATTTTTATAAAGCTGCTCTGTCGTTAGACTAACTTTTTCCTTCTATTTTAGAATGATGTCCAACCAACAAAAAAATTAAGAAACATCTGTAGAAATTGTGTGCCTTACGCAGTTTAGCGATTTGCACAGTCGAGCACAGTTGAGCTTGAGCAAAGTTCGTTTTTTTGCGTAAGAGATATTTTTCGTCTGCCTTGAAGGACCGTTAAAGGCAAAATGTGCCGAACGGACAATACGGGACTAGAGTCTGTCAACAGTACGGGAAAAGTAAGTTAACAAACAGTTTTGTTATGGAGCACTAACGCCACATGTCACAAAGAGAAGAATAACTTACCCAGGCTGAGAATAAATTTGTTGATATTGATGGCCATTTGTTCCACTCTCTCTTTCGTTATCTTTGAAGATAAAGAATATGCTCGTCAGCGACCGTATAAGGAACTGGTCATGACCAGTACCGAGATATCAGCAGTTGAGGTTATCCACTTAAAGCGATAATTCATTTCCGAGCTGTTCACTTGTAGAGCCGTAACGTAGTTTTCGAGTGGGCCACGGAGTTGGACAAAAAATTGTTGGAATGCAGTTATCTGGACATCTGATCACTACACTGTGGGAACACACTGGTTGTGTTCAGCAGCAAGTTTCTCAGGGAAATGCATATTGCATATATATTCGCGAATTTAGAAAAACGTGCGTCTGTTTATGCGTATGAAAGCGTAGCATATGTTAACAAGGTAGTGGGACACGCAACTTTTAAGAAAAGTTACCGGGACCACGTAATTAAAAAGGCTGGTGAAAATACCAGCAGTGGGAGTAATCATTGTATTTGTGTTCATTTGAATCACAAAAGATTTGATGTAAGGAATGTTCGTTGCATGCATATCACAGCTTCTATCGTTGCAGATGCAAGCAAAGTTTTCTACGCCACGGCAAGTGGAGTGCGTTTGATCGAAACACCACTGAACCAGAGCTACTCATGCTCGATGGAATCCCAGATCAGGTTGAAGTCGAACGACACTTCTTCCATACAGGATGTTTATCTTCGGATCACTGAAATCGATAACTTCCAAGCTTTCTTGCATGGGAAGACCTTTTCAAAACAGAGTAAGCGCCGACGCGCAACCGAAGTTCGTGTTTTTTGAACTATTGGTTCGGACCTTGTAAGCATGTATTGAAGAAACGGCAGAAAATCTTGTTCTGCAACACACACGGCAGACATTCAAAACAGCGGGTACGATTCGTACACATCACGGTAGTGACTCCCGTTCCTTTAACAAATTTCTTTCGTTTTGCCATTCCTGAAAAATCTCTGGTTGGTTGCAGACTCAAAACCAGTCATTAAATAAACTAACTTTGTGCCGTTTCTATTGCTGCGTCGTTGTTTTCCTATACGTGAATATAAACGGTAACCACGTGTGCTTGTTCAGAGTCGAAATGCTACAAAGATCAACCGAAGTTGGCGACGGAAGGAAAATGGCGAGTTGAAGATAAAAAGAACAAAACCTGTTTGATGTTGAACAGCGCCATCACTTTGACAATGGAATATCACGACATAGCCAACAAGGTAAACCACGCGGACCGGATGCCATTTCATGAAATTACTTTCTAGGTGTGCTGCTTTTTTCTGAATTGCTCAACCACTTGCTTTAAACAAGTTTGATTCAATAAGGTGCTTAACAGTTAAATACTGAATTATTCGGCTTTGTGAAACTTAGATACTAAAACATGTTGCAGCTGTCTGTCTTCTAGATTACCTGAAGCGTTGCTGATATGAGTTTGAAACAGCTAGCAGGGTTGGAGCAACTCAAATCAACAGCCTTTCAGAAAGACCCATTAGTTCGTCTGCTGATGACCTTCAGACGCCGGTTTATTTCTGGTTTCTTCTAGGCTTTTTTGCATGTCTAGCGAGTATATTGTCCGTAAACTAATATGACGTAGGCAGTAATTATGTTGTGTGCGCTTGAAAAAATTTATATACACGGGGATGTGATTATAGTGAGGAAAAAGTGAATTAAGTTCTTCAATTCCTACAAGAAATGGAGCAGCATTTTCTTTCGTTTTTGTGGTCTTTCTACGTTTTTCTTGAAGTCCTGCAACGGCGAAACCATGACAATTTTTGACATAACCCAACAAGCAAACGTGAACGATTGCCCATGCTAAAGTCCCTGTTTCTGGGAAAACTTTGACAGCACCCATGTCAGCGAGACCCAAATCTTACGTATTCGCCCAAATTTTGTGAATTTGTCCTTTGCTTCTGTAGGGTTTTTCATTCTTATAACAATACTTTGTACGTACATGCACAGGCCACCGGAGAGTCGGGTTTGCATCTACAAAATGTATACATCCACCTGCAGCCCTCATTCACCGAAGAGTAGCTTCAGTTTCCCGACATGCTTGTCTTGCTATTGGCCCCCTACAGGTTTTCCTCTCCCTCGGTGTTAATTATCAATTTGTGTGAAGCCGCAATAAACAAAAAGTTGCGCGAGCAGGTCAACAAGCATCAGAGTCACGTCCAAATTCTCCCAACTACTTGCAATTAGTGAACAAAGTCCAGCGAGAATCGCAGATAGGTTAAATGAAGCGAAGTCACGTTACATTTTTTCTCGCGCTCGGGTTGCACTGCATTGCGCACACACAATTGACGTCATGCAGCACAGAAAATTCTCGAACATTCAGATGGCGAAAACACGTTCTGAGCTGTTTGGACATTGCCTTGCGCAAGCAGTCGTAAGGTGCTACGCAGGCGATCACGTGATTCCCCAAGCATTTACCATACCCATCGCATGCGCTTCTCAGATAAAGCGCGAGCGACAGCGTGTCAAGGCGGCGCTGTCCATGGTTTTATGTCATTTCATGGCGTTGCAATTGATGATTCGCTGTATTGCTGTAAGATAAAAACAATTTAGTACTGCACGTCATGAAATTAACAGCAGACAAAAGCGGGTGTGAAGCGGGTTAATCGCGAACAAGAAATAATTATCCTCATACATTCAGTGGTTCTGGGATTACAGCCGCTTGGACATTTGCCACCCAGAAATTTGCCACCCAGACAATTGCCACCTAAAAAATGCAACTGCTGCCTAGGACAATTGCTACCTGAGGCATACTGAGTTTTTTGCGTTTATGGCCATTAGAAGCCATTTGAAGTTAACAACGTTTTGGTCTTGAGCAAACGTTCCTTGATCCTCTGACCGCTTTGAAAGAAGGTCAACTTCAACTTTCATACTTTTGGGTGGAGAATCTTGTGTCGATGTTATTACCAGTCCCGTCGCCACGGGGTGGCTTTTGAAGGCTTAGCCCCCCAAACAAATCGCCCATCCCCCAATTGAATTATGAAGCACTATAAATCGGTGGAGTTTTTATAAAATTTTAGAATGTCAAGCCCCCTGAACAAACGTAAAGCTCCTCTATTAAACTTTCTGGCGACGGTTCTGAAAATTTAATCTTTCATGGACCTTAGATAGTTTGCTGTGAAAATTTTGAAAAGGTCCATGAAAGATAAAGCACATGATCGCATCATATTGATTCTACGCACTCATGAAACGCATTTTCTTCCGTTCATTTTAAGTTCCGTGCATTCGTTTACCTTTGCTATTGATTTGTGAGTTACATGGCACCAGAAACAACGTTGCAACTCACTTTTGCTACATTATGTTGAAGAAATAATATCGTAGCACAGATGTTCTCAACCGCTGTGCTGCGAGGACTATACGCGCCGCAACGCGATATACAACGCTATATAGCAAAACTGAAATTGATAATTTGTATGTGATATGTAAAACGCATTATCTTAGGTGGCAGTTGACCAGGTAATACATGGGAGTAATGTTGAAAAAGAGGTGTAGGAACGCACCTAGTCATTATGAACAGCACTTCAAACTCATTTTCAGATCAGTTTTTGATGAATAATTCACTTTCATTGCACTACAAACGAAAACATGAAAAAAACGTGGTAATGTGTTCCGCCCACAACATCTTTGGGGTGGCAGTTGTTCTTGGTGGCAAATGTCCTGGGTGGCAGTTGTCCTGGGTGGCGGTGGTCTGTGCGGCAGTTTTCCAGGTGGCTGTAGTCCGGATGCCATATTCAGTGGTGTGGTTCTTGATGCAGATGTGTGCACCAAAATTCAGTGAAATACAAAATTTATAACGTTGATTTTTTAACAAAAACTAAATTTCGATTACACGGTTTTTGCTGTTCTGTGCAAAAAAAACACCAGCAATTTAAACTGATAATTGATAAAAGTTGTCTATTTAACCAAGATTTCAGGTCTGAGTGAACGTAATGCTTTCCTGGTTTAAAAAGATTTTATAGTGGATTGAACTCTGTCGCCTTTGTGGAGACTAGTTACTTGATTGTAGCTATCAATCTGTAAAAATTAATGGCAGTTACTTTATCCATGAAACCTGATTTAGAGTTTACAGGCTGAACTAAATAATCATGTTGGAAAGAGCAGGAGACACAGCAACAAACTATTTCCATTGTATAAGCAAAGCAATTCCACCGAAAAATTAACTGTTCACTTGTTTGGTTCAGAAAAGTTTCTCTTTGTATTCATTTTAAATATTTGTACCTTTCATGCTATTTATTGGTAATCCCTTTGGAATCATCTCAGTGCCGCACCCTTAGTTTTAGGGTGCTCAGTTGATTTTTATCAGTTTCTACTCACACAAGATCCCAACTAATGTTGCGTTTTTGAAATTGTTATTGAAACATACATCATTCCTTTGCAACTTCTTAAGCTGTTGTGGAATTTTTGTTAAATGAATGCAGTTGAAAATGGAAATAAGTGATTGATTGATTGATTGAATTAATGAATACATATAGTTTCACGGAAGTTGCATTCGTTAAATAGGGGACGGCGATAGCTCAACTGTATAGTGTCCGCCTCTCAATTCGAATGTTGGGTGTTCAACCCACTACCATGCACTGAATGAATCGCCGTAGCGCTCCTTGGCCAAAAGCGTTCACCTCACCCACCCCGGCATGGAGCAAATTTCATGTTTCGGTTTTCTGCCGATTGGCGTCATCAAAATCAAATTAAAAAAATAAAACTTTAAACAAAAAAAACAAGTTTTAAATTTCTAAAAAAGGCCCCAATAGTCGTGGACTACTATAGTCACATCAGACATGTAGCATTTGATGCAACATGAAGGTTTCACCTTTTTTAATCTCATTGAAGTTGCTGAAATCCATGGTTGCTTTTGATGCCGTTCCAACAAATTCTTTTTTCCGGGTTTGGTTCAGTCCCGTCGCCTCGGGGGGGGGGCTTTGGTGGGCTTAGCACCCCCAAACAAAGCTCCAACCCCCCCCAAATTGAAACGTGATACACTATAAATTAGTGAAGTTTTGGTTAATTGTATAATGTCAAGCCCCCCCGCAGAACTGCAAAGCCCCCTATTGAAAACTTTCTGGCGACGGTTCTGGTTTGGTTCTCACCTAGACGCCTCTCATTTGCTCAGAGATATTGTTTATAAACATGTGGAATATCCACAACAAACGTTCCAAAAAGAAAACGTTCAAGTTTAAACCAAGTTGAGTGCTTGGATCACTTCGGTGGGTTCTTAAGACTTTAATCCGTTTTTTTTAATGCAGGTCCTGCCGCCCTTGCACCAGTTTTTTGCCTCATGTAACGTTCTTCTTGTGTGTTTTCACAGAGTTACCAAAACTTTGACAAAAAAAACGTTTTTTTCCACTGATAGGCAACATTTATACCGGTGTGTTTCTTCTGCAGCTCATACACACCGTGATACCCGTTGATTCCAAGAAAGCGAAACACAGCGGGACATGCGATACCAACACAACCACGATCGTGCTGGACATTGACGGTCAAGGTTCGGTGAATTTGTCCATGACGTACAGTTCAATGAAGAGCACATCAGCTAGTAGTGATGACGTGTATGTGCTTGATGGTGTCTCTGTATGGTACAATCCTGAAGCGAAGTACTTTCAGAACTACAACACAGGTATCGCGGTTTACACTTCATTGTAAATACGTATCTTCTCTCTTTGCTTGTTCTTGTGCCTGGCGTGACGGAAAGATTTGAAAACGTATGGCGCTTTTGAGCCAGATGTGAGCTTCTATTTTTTCGATGGAGCAATTTTCTGGCACTGTGCTATTATTTTTCGGAAATAGAAACATTTCTTTGCTAGAGCTAAATTGTCAACAAACTGTTAATTGTGGACCTTCGTTGCAGCTGTGTAGAAGCTGCTGAAAATATACGTGCGTCATAAAAAAACTCTTGTTTTAGGAAAATCAAAAACTTTTTTCACAATAGTAGTTGAGCCTTTACTTTGTAATCAGTAGGACAACCAATTTTTTGATCTAAAAACTTAAAATGTTGACTTTATAATTTACAAATTTTGACTTTATTTTGACCTACAATTTCTTGCGTTGTGCAACTGCAAAATAATTCAGCCTTAGGTGTTAACCTTAGGAATGATGAATTGGCAAGTACATTAATAACTACAGTAGAGCCAAACTTGAGAACAACAAAGTTGAAACAATATATGCATGACGGATTGGGCGTTTGTCAAACCAAGCGCTGGGAGAAGACCACTTTTCTTGCCTATACCACGCATAACCCACATAATATTCAAACGCCCAGTAGAGGGCAAAATAATATTATTTCGGCAGAAGTAGCAACAAACCCATTATTTTTAAAATTGCACCTAAACTTGCAAAAACATAGCGATAGCTATTTTTGTAGTTTCAAAAAAATATCGATGAGGAGAAAAAAAACTGTGCTGCAAGATAAGTTTGACCTAAAGATAAATTTTGTCTTTTTCTTGACCTAATACCTTGGGAGTTGCTTATGGTATGAGCGTGAAGTTTGTTTTTTGGACGTTTCATAAACTTTAAAAAAGGCAGAACAATTTTGACTTTATTGACTTTTGGATACCCTAGTAATCAGACATTTTCAAATACAAAAATCTCAGAAACAGCGCGTTTTACACAGTGCCTACTGCAATTGTGACAGTAAAACGAATGGAAGAAAAAAGTTGTTTTTTTGCTCGCTTCGTTTTTCGTTCATAAATCCTGAGAGACGTATTTTGCCTCGGGTGAATCGCACTGCAATTTAAGATTGACGCTAGCAGCAATGCATAAGAATGCAATAAGATTCCGTTCAGCTTTTCCAAATAAGATGGAGATTTGCTAAGAGCTTATACAGGAGAATATGAAAGCTTGATGACACGATGAATTTCAAATCAGTTGAGTCCTATTATACATCCCGGTAGCTAGAACAAGCTGCAACTAAACAGGAAACATGCACTTGGAAGCAAACTTCTTTTCTGATTGTTAGTGTTTGAATTATTTTGTTTGTTATGAATGAGTGAATTAGATAGATTTTGCGTCAACTCTTTTTGTATGAATAAAGAGTTTAGGCAGCGCTCCTGTATTGAACAGAAACAAACAAAGACATGAAGATACAGGTCCCTGACCTCAACCTTTACGCCACTGGAATCAACCAATCATTCCGTTGTGACTTGGCTCTTTACAATGTTATACAAAACGCGAGTTCGAACGAAACTGGATTGTCCGTGACTTTGAACTCAACCCAGTGGGAAGCGTTTGGAACGATCAAAAACAAAACCTTTAACCAAGGTCAGTTGGCTTGTACTATTATCAAAATTTTTCAAAAATGATTAACTTACGGTTTCGATTGGTGTTGTTGCAACCTCTCCGGTGGTGTTGCGTTGATTGTGTGATTCACCACGAACGGGATGTGCGTGAAGAGTAACACCATTATGTATGTGGCGCGAACAAGCAGTAATAGAGTGATCTCG
>Ga0210059_1001501_pt1 | contig 35228 bp, 10 predicted proteins | sample Ectturendosymbi2_FD_188042 | JGI IMG/M metagenome (GOLD analysis project Ga0210059, IMG submission 188042) | Ecteinascidia turbinata endosymbiont from Florida, USA - Sample 2 (SPAdes) (version 2) | ecosystem: Host-associated > Tunicates > Ascidians > Unclassified | place: Key West, Florida... | reverse complement strand
GGATCTGGGGGGCCAGGGCCCCACACCAAGAGGGGCCCTCACCATGTTCATGTGCTTAGCCATATGTGCGATATTTGCGTACCATTTAGACATTTTTACCGATGAAAATTTTTTTAGACGCTATCGGCAGTATTTTACTTGAATACTATTTGATATTGTGACGAAACAACTATTACACTGATTGGTTTTCTGAATGTCGGTCAGGTACCTGAATCTACTGAATGCAAGTCCAAGCCACGTAGAACGCATTAGCTTACGTCTCTACTCGTTTCTGGTAGACTTTGCGTCTGCACAAGTCGCATATGGTTGGCATTGTTAAGTAGGGCTATCATATGTCTTCATTTTGGAGTACATGTCCACGTTTTTCACGATAAATGAAATATTCTCCCTAGGACATTCAGAAATGTCAGAATGTCCTCCTTTTTACATTTCTTATTTTACACAACTACAATCAGTACCGTAACTAGAGTTTTGAGCCAGGATGGAAAACTTAGCTAAAAGGGACCACCTGGCCACTGTACGGGGCCCACTAGCCAACAATCAGAAAAAAAACATGAGAAATGATGGTGAACCCGGTTGTGGATTGCTATACTAAAACCCTAAATCACCGGAATATAGTCCGAAAATACAAAAAAATACAACTTACTGAAAACCAAAAGATTACTAAAACCAAAATATGAGTTAAGTGGGCGTCCGTTTTTCACATTTAGCTTTCACATTTAGGGAGGTAATTCGCCCCTCCGCCCCCCGTTAGTTACGTCACTGGCTATGATATATTGTGTCCACATGCAGTAGCTGGTCAAATTCAACTGCAACACAATAAGAGCTGGTGGCATAGCTTAGTTTATGGGAGGACCCGCAAGCTATCTAATTTCTAATTAATTTATGATTTGGTTGAGTTAATTTTCGGCTGGAAAGGCGTAAATGTTTTCACATAAATCGTTACATAACAGTGGTAAACCCTTTTTCTATATCTCAATAACTTTAGCATTAAAATGCGGACTGCTGACTCCGTTATACTGTAGTAGCTTTGCCGATGCACCGTGATACGTTGATCAGTGCATTGCACATAGCTTAGTGTAGTAGTTTCTATTAATTATAACTAATCCGTAATGCTAAAAAGTGAAGAAATACGTCAGAAGTATCCCTTTTTCAGAAAAAGAATAAATGATTTTGAAGCTGAGTGAATTACGTGTGGTTGCATTTGCACAGTTCGCAAAAAAGATTCAAAAGATCATTGTGACTTGGTGAATATTGAGTACCAAAACTTATTTCTCACAGCGTATAACCAGTTGGCTATCACTTTATCCTAGCTTGTCAAGGATGCTTGAAACGTACCCAGCGTCACATTCATACTTCTTGTCCATCGACAAACCAACTGTTGTTCTGAAACGTTTTTTGGAAATTCTCTAAGCGAACTCTGTTTAACACATTAAGACACTTGCAACCATTTGTGGTTGCTTTTAATCAGGCGCGCAACCAGTGGGGGGCATTTGGGGCATTTGCCGCTCCCGAAATTTTCAAAACATTGCGTAGCAATTTTTGACATTTGTAGAAATTTTCAAAGAATAAACATGAAATTTTATATTCCAATCATTTTTAAGAAATCTTATTGGAATTTTTCTTTGTCTTGCTCGTTAATTATCTCCTTACAAGATTTATCTTGAGACAGGTTATCTGATCAAAAATTTCGTAAATGATTTGTATTCAAACACAAATATGCTGGAACTGTCAACTTGGGAGATAGTTTAAAATGTTCGTATGTTTAAGGCATTTTTCATCCATTTGTTTGTGTACTATGTTGTCTTAGACGCAGACCTCAATTTGGCCTCATGAAACTGTATAACATAGGGCACTTTTGAACCGTGCAAATTGCTGAAACTTTCAAATTGATAAGTGAAATCTTGACATAGCAGTTAGTGCCTCGTCAAACCGCCTGTTCTTCTACAACCTTTTGATTATATTTTTGTTACGGGCAAAGCGGATCACCATTATTAACGTAGTACATTTATTATAAAAGCGTTGTTTAGCTGCATTTTCGCTTCGAAACCTGATAGTTTTTAACTAAATTTAGGTTGAGGACTGTTTCACGTTTTAGTGTCTTTCTGGGTTGATCCCAGTACCACGGCTTCGGAAAAAAGGTTTAGTAAAGTGTCAAATGAGTGCTAGTCAAGTGTTGAATGCACCAACCTACTAGACCACTTGGGCTCCAAATGAAGCTTTACAAGATCCTAACTTTTGCAACCAGTGCTTGTCCTGAAAGCTCATAGCCCTTAACGTGCTTCTAAAAATTTCACACAACTCGTAGATGCCAGAAAAGCCGTTTTGCCCCAAACACACCTTATCTGTTATGCGCCAAAGGCACATGACGCCTGATCCGTTTTGCCCGAAATGGTAGCATTCAAAGATCCCCTCACCCTTGACATAGGCTATCTTTCAAGTTTGGGATCTTCATTTGTGATTGAAATTCAAGCACATGCTAGAAGAATGGGGCTAGAACGAATTTGCTAAAACAAGACGAAATTTAGGCAGGTTTACTACTGTAGTAGCCTATACATCTGTAAAACTAAAGCCATGATTACACACTAGCCGAGTACGGAACCAGGTGTTTGTGTGAGAATACAAACTTTTACTCTGTCCTGATCGTTCGGTCTGCATCTTGATTAAAAATAAAAAGTTCTCATTTTCCGAATGTTGCGAAGAGAACTTTTATTTGTGTGTCGGGCTTGTGCAGAATCACATGGAAATATTTTCAACTACAGCACAACTGTTTGTATGACGGTTAAGGCTAAGAGTGCAAAAAGCACAGTCACCCCATTACTGACACATGGTTGGTAAAAATCTAAAATCTGTTAACCAATACAAATATCTTGGAGCTGTACCGGATACTGAGCTCTCAGATGACAAAGACATTCAGAGACAACTGCGAAAAAAATATTGTGCAGCAAACAGTTAGCTGCGAGCCTCTTTCTCCCGATGTTCAAATGCAGTTAAAAATGTACTTTTTCGTTCCTTTTATGCGCCCATGTATGCATCACAATTGTGGTGGAATTTCAGAAAGTCATGCATGCAGAAACTGCGTGTGACCTATAATTTTGGATGCAGAGCTCTATACAACATGTCCTAGAGAGCGAGGTCAGTAGTCATGACTCATCAGGTTCAATATAACATTCCTGCATTTGAGGCTGTATTAAGAAAAAATATGCACTTGTTTTTCGAAAGATGCAGAAGGTCTAATAACGTAATGGTTGCCTGCTTTGACGCAGTCAGATTGTTTATATTCTTCCTTATTCTTTGAACACTACAACCGCATTTTACTTTGTGACTGAGTGCTCGAACTTTGCAGTGTTTGTTCGTTTGAGGGTGTGCATGTCACAATGCATTCGTACTTTGCCTGGACTTGACCAGTTTAAGAATTAGTGTCCCACTCTGCAGTAGTGTTGTACCAAGTGAACAAATTGTGTTAAGAATGCGTCTGCAATAAACCTGAGGCTCGGCCTCCAATGCCGTTACAAAACGTTCTGTTAAGTAAGTTTTTGTAGCCCGGTGTCAAGCGAAATTTCTGACCTATTATTTTTTGTCAGTTATTTTGCTTCTCAGAGTAAAGGAATAAAGTTTGGCGATTACTTTTTTGTTGTGTGTTGCGTAAATTAAAACTTTTTGGTTAGATGCCAAATACCCACAACATGCTACAGTACGGGAATAAGTAAACCAGTGAAAAATATTGGACTTAATCTTAGACTTCAATCACTTTCTTTTTCTAACTGTAAATAAACCCTAACCCGACACACGCACCTAAACACCAAATCCTAAGCTCTAATCATCAGCTTTCTCAGCGTATTTGATATGTTGAATGTTGCTCTGTGCATGCGCATATGGTGTGAAGTCAGAACTTTCGCTTGACACCGGTGATTCAGCCTCCAACGCTGTTGTAAAACGTTCTGTTTTGTCTGTTTTTATTAACCGGCATTGTGTAGAATGTGTGTATTTGTGCTATGGACTTCGTGTCTACGGGCAAAAATACAGTATTATTATATGTGACATTTTGCTAAAAATTTCTACCACGGTTGAATAAGCACGATGACGTCATCGAATGAAATTTCATGAAAATTGCCCCCCCCCGAAATGAAGAGCTGGTTGCGCCCCTGCTTTTAATGAACTTAAGCAAATTTCAAGTTATTGAGAAGTCAAAAGCATCAGTTGCTGAGGTTGTGTTGTGTTTCGCCACTGTGAAGACAAAGGATTCAAGAGAGACAATCAGATGTATATATCAAGCCAAGTTAAAACAGCACTAAGAAAACTCAGAGAAAGCAAAGATCATGACTGTGATTTATTCATGGCAGATGTATCTGCATTGTACAAGGCTTGTGCTGCATATCTGGTATAATGGGCCACTTTACTTTGCTGAATTTAAATGCTTTGACTGAATTGACTAAATGCTAAATTTAAAAGCTTTAATTCCTCCGTTTGCAAACAACTGAATGGGAAAATGATGAACCATGTGAGCAGTATCTGCTTGATAGGAACGTTTCTATTGATGAGGCTGAAGTAAATTGTTTAACCAATGCCAAAACGTGTTTGAGTTCGTGCAAATGGAGCATCAACCAACTGCAATTTATTGTAAAATGATGGAACATGAAAGATGGGCAAAATATTTGGCAACTTGTAATACTACTGAATGCTTCAGCAAACTGATAAAGATTGCACAGTTTTACTTCAGCGTTATGGCTCTTTACACTTATGTGGAACGATTTTTTCCTTGATGCAGCCACAAATCTTAAAGAGAATTTTTTTCTGGTTCAACCAGTTTCTAGTCTATTAAAGCTGCTGTGCACTTTAAAACATCTTTCAGGCAAACAGTTTCATAATATTGTTAAAGGCGATTCTACATTTTTAAGAACTTTAAGGAAACTGGCAAAATATTCATGGGCTAAACAGAACAAGTAAATAAGAATTTTGTTTCGTGTATTTTCACTGAAACATCGTCTACACTGGACGTCTTACTTCAATGCTTAAAATTTATCAATAGGACTATTTGTTATTTGACTTGTTAAGTGTAGATAATACTGTACACTCAAGTCAGTGACAGTCGTAAATTGTCCTCCCTTTTTGCGTTGAAAACATGGCAGGCCTATTGAACTTAGTAATAAATAAACGTGGACAGAAGAAAGAGGGAACGTCACCTTTACAAGTGTAGAGCTTATCCAAGTGATTCTAAAAACGAAAAAATCAAAAGAAGCAAAAATGAGAGAGGAAGAAGTTGCAGTTAAGTCAAGAAATATTCTAAATACTATTTCACAGTGGTTGTGAAGTCCAGCGGAGACATTTCTGCTGAGCTTGTAAGACAGTGGTTCCCAAACTTTTTTAAGCGCGACCCAAATCCGAGTTTAATGAACATCTCACGACCCAAGCCCAAAACATCGAAAAAAATGTATTTTACGTGCTTAGGAAGCGAAAATGTTTCAGGCTACTCTACTACTAGGCCTACATAGCTAAACTTTCATGCTATCAACCCTTGCTATCAATAATGATCCTCCACTGACCTATTTACTGAGCTATCCAGCTCCAAAATACTTCCGCAATCAACGAATCTCAACTTAGCAGCTAGTTACGGCTAATAGCAGCGCTGCCATTAAAACTCTGGGAAAACCACTTATGATGCGATAATCCAATTTTAACAAGACGAAGCCAAATGACATGGGTATCATGCAATAATACAGTCTTTGACGGAATTGAAAGAACTTAAAAAATGAAAAGAAATAAGTTTCGTTTTGACAGATTTGAATCACCTTGGCGCGACACATTTTTCGACCCTTCGCGACCCATGTTTGGGTCACGACCCATACCTTGGGAACCGCTGTTGTAAGAGAAAATTGATGAAAACGTTCGATCGCCCACAAATTTCTTCCAAAAAAATCATCAAAAGTTTTTTCAAGCAAAATTAAAAAAAGGAAGATGCGCTGCTTCTTGTGACCGGTTTTGCAACAGTTTCACAAATCGCTAATCATTGTCAAATACAGGGTGTCCCAAAATAAATGAAACCCATTAATTTGATTACCATTTATTACTAAAATAAAGTACGCTGAAAATGTTTACATTTTCTCTGAGCTGACATAATAACAATTGAGTACTGAAAGTTTGGCGCCTTTAGCTAGATTTTAAGGTTTATTAAAACACATGCTCCAAATGACCACTATTCCGTCCCAGACATTCTTGAAGCCGTCGAGCAAAGTTATCAATCACTCTGACACATTCTTCTCTTTTTATTGCACAAATGTTCTGCGTAATGGTCAATTTCAATTCAGCAATAGTTTTGGGGTTATTCTGATAAACTCTGTCTTTTAACAATCCCCACAGGTAGAAGTCTGAGGGACTCAAGTCAGGCGAATGTGGCGACCATTCTGGATCACGCCGCCTGCTAATCAAACGATCAGAGAGTTCCGGCCAACAGAAACTCTGGACGCTTCCACATTATCTGCAGATCTTGCACTCAATTTCCTTCCACTAGATGGCATCTCTGATTACTTGCTACGTTTGTTTACAGTTCCATAGCTTTGAAAGTTACGATACCACAGGAATATCTGGGATTTTCCAGGATAAGTGTTGAAATTAAAATTCCTGCGGAAGGGTGTTTGAACAGTCTTATAAGATTTAGTCTGTATATAAGTCGTGACGCAAAACACTTTTTCTTCTAATTTCCAAGCCATGGGGTTTTAAAATAATAATTGTTATTTATAACTGCTATCAAATCTGAAAAATACAAAAAAATAGGGTTAAAATCAACATATTTATCAGCAATTTTATGGGTTTCATTTATTTTGAGACACCCTGTACCATGTCGCATCATAAAGTTTTGTTACATTCGAGTTAACAAATGTGACGTCACAAGATTACGTCATAAATATTAACGATCCGTGGAAATACTAGTGATTTCATCGATCACCCCCTACCTAAACATTCTGTATCCGCACATGGGGCCTCCCACCACGCCTGGGCTCCGGGCCCCCCACCATCTAAATCCGGCGCTGGTACCTGTACTAAGTTTTTGCCACCCTTTCAACACCTTACAATTGACTTTCATAAACAAACGTTTTATACTGTATATTAACGTCATGTTAACCACAGTCCTTGCAATTTGACAACGCGGAATCTCCATCTCGTTTAGCGCACGCTCTGTCTTGCTTACCAAATAAACTGCACTGTCAAATCTTGTAGAGAGGGTTAAGTATTGTTAAGTCACAAGCGGCTCACAATGATAGCATCACTGAATCACGTGCCGTTAACGTCTAGTAGTTATAGAGCAGCTGCTATCCTGCAGCGCCATGCACCAACATACGTCCTGGTCGCGGCCCCAGTATGGTTGAAACTCGGGTAGGCATACCGCAGAAACTTCACCTCTTTCATTAACAATAATAAAGTTGAAGATATCTTCTATATTTTGTGCATCTCGAGTTAATCATTTTCAGCTTTCTTGTTCTTAGTTATCAAATTGTTATGGAATAATCTCGTTTTCTAAATGTTACGTATTGTTTTTTTGCTTGGCCTTTTAATCAGTGGACCCGATGGGCACTTACCTTTGGGCACGAGCTTAGGGACTCCATGATAATCTGCACGTAAAGTGACTTCCCATAAATATATACTACTTTACTATTCTTGTAGAGGCCAGGGGTGTAGTGTGGCGGGAACACATGCTAGCGGTGTTCCCACACCTTTTTCATGTTTTGCTTTGAAATGAGTTTGAAGCTGTTTCAAAATGGCTAGTTTTTCTGGAGCGTTCCTACACCTTTTCGGTTAGCACTGCATCCCTGGTAGAGGCCAAGCATAATAGTTTGCCCGGGGGACTCGCGATGCTGTTAAGACAGCACTACAAAGCACTTAGCAAAACCGGTGCTAACGTACGTTATGGTGGAGGTACATTTGGTTACAGCAGTTTTACAGTCGACCGAGAGCCTCAAAATATGGCGTAGCGTAGGGCCCTCGAGTGAAATCCGGCATCAACCGAAATTTCTGGCTAAGGAAATCGCTGACTTCCGGCCATCAACACATGCGCAGAGTGATATTCCAGGTCATGCATTTCGCAAGCGGTGGCTGTTCATAGAGATATCAAATATGCTGAGAACTGATTAGGGTTTAGCATTGGGGTTTAGATTTAAGATTGGGGTTAGAAAAATAAAACTAATTGACGTCTAAGCAGAAGTTAGTTATTCCAGAACTGTCACTTATTGTACACTATCTGACGTCCAATCAAAAGTTTTTATTTTCGCAATAGACATCAAATACTTCATCGTCAGAGTTTATTCCTTTACTCTGAGAAACGAAATAACTAACATACAAGAATAGATCAGAAATTTCGCACAGGTCATAAATGTCGCTTGACACCTGTCCTGGAAGTTATCACAGCGCTAACAGCACGGTCGAGATTGAGGCCTGCAAGCTCCCGACACAGATAAATTATTTTCTCCAATAATGATGCGAAGGTCGGTGATATAATCGACAATTTGACTGTTCAATTCATGTTATATCATTTTCGGCTTCTCAGCTCGCGTGCTCCCTAACAATCCCGTGCCTCATCTTGACCATCCTACTCATATCACCGGGCCTGACTGCACCTGTAAAGGATAGGCTGTGTTATCCGCTATTACTTTTCTTCAACTGTACTTCATACTGAAATTGGCTCTGTATGTTTTGGAGTGTTGTTAAACTTCACCCTTCTTCATATTGTGGTTACATCCCTGCAAATGTCATTGCCCGTTGTAGATCTTAATAACAGTCTGCAACAACCACGGAAACATCTTTTCCTTCCGTTATAGAGTTACAAGAGTGAAAGTAACCGTTTGAGTGCAATGCTCTTTTTGACAAAACAATTTTATTTCTTAGCATAAATTTCTGAGACGCTGCAAGCTAATAGCATGTGCAAAATATTTCCTACAAGCGAGATTTCAGTTTAATAACCCAAGACTTTTTTAACATTTTTAACACACCCAACGGTACATCATTTTTTCTTCCACTAAATCCTTGATTAACCTGTTTCACGCGTTGCTGGAAACACATCACTTTCCGTACCTTTTGCAATTAACTGTAATGCTCTACTGTTTTGCAATAGTGCCATGAATTGCATGCTTCGGAATGAAAAACACCCAGGTTAACAAGCATTTTGTTTACATGAAAATAAAAGCTTACCTCGATTGTAATAAAACATACATTTGCACAACAACAAAAATTAGGTTTCGCAGAGACTAAAATGCAAAATTTTTACACCTTTATTTCAAGTGAAGTCAATGCTGGTAGATAATGTTTGAATTTTTAAAGGTGTTGATACCATTACACTTCACACATCAGACTTAAGACAACAATTTTAGAAACTTTTATATTTATGAAGGCAGCATTCGTTTGAATTCATAGACACAGTCATTTCACATACGTATAATGGTGGAAATAATGCAAGCAGAGCGACAACGTATTTCAAAACTAAGGTTGTTTGAAGTGGCAGTCTCTCTTTTATTGTAACTGGCATTCCAACTAAGAAACAGATTCTGTTTAAACACAAAACAATTGTGAACTGGTCAGCATTTGCTTCTAAGCTTCATCTTAGCTGATGCTGAACAATAGTCTTCTTTTGTTCACTGTTAGTTTTGGGACTTGCCTAAGAAATAACAGAACCACAGAACTTTCGCATTTTGTCCGTGAATCCATTTAACTGATGGTTCTCAAAAACTCAGCTTTTACTGTTGGTTGTTGTATTTGTTCTTTGCATCGCAAGGTCATGCTTAACATTTGGGCAGTGGTTGTAAGCGAATATACTGCGGTACATTTTCTTTCGAGCATGTATGGAGACAAGATTTCCACAAATTATCGATTTTTCTTAAACAAACGACTTTTTAAAGGGCTGTTGCAGCAAAATTTAAATCTTGGTCGCAAAAATCTTTCAAATGGCAAAGCTGCTGCCAAATTTACTTTTTAAGGGTGTGCAGTAGGTCGTATAAAAAGCCTAAACTAATTCATGATGAGATCAAAATTTTACGTGGAAAAAGCTAAAAGCATCTACGAAGCTTCTCAAAAGGAAAACAATTAGCACAGTAGACGTTCGCAGATATGTAATTAAGAAGATAAAGTGCACAAGAAGTAACGACCAGGTGCATGTATTGAAATTGAAATCCAGCAGTCTAAAGCAGTTTCGCCTACATGTTTCATCGACAAAGCAGCCAGTATCGTCTCACCAGGTTCAGGCTTTTTTAACACAGAAGCTTAATTGTTTATATCTCCTTGTAGCTGTCCGGGCATTAGCGCATGCCTGTCAGTTAAAACTTGCACAGTTGTACGCCATAGACAAGGTCTTAGAAGTGTTAGAGTGAGTTTTAAGGAGATGACAAACAGTTGCTTGTAATCGCGATTAATGCTGCCGCTCCTTTCGCAATTGTGAGAAAAACGCAAAAGGCAAAGACAAGAAAAAATACAGCCTCGCATGCAAAAGGACGATGTCAATAAAATGTAATAAGCAATTTTTACGAACTAATCCATTATAAGCAACATGCCTGGTTTTCAACATTGAAAGCTTTCTTTCGTATTACCAATGCCGTTTTGTTTCTGTGTAAATCACAAAACGTGTACTATCAACGATTTCGTGGTTGATGTAGCCTACTGTAGAAATCAACCACAAAATCGTTGTTTCTATAGCATAAGCACAACATCAATTCAAACATACTACAGCTGTCTGCGCAGCCTACAGCGTAAACTTGCAACGAAGCCCTTCAGAAGTTGTTCTTTTGGAGCTAATTAAATCATTTGCGGTTGTAAAATAAGGGTTATTTGGAAACGTTTGCAGTCGACCTTGTTGATACATAAAAAATTTAATGCGGATCTTAGAAATTAGCGCAGCAAACTCAAATGTGATGCTCTTTAGCATGAAAGTAAAGACTATTTCAACAGAACAAAATTTTAACATTCAAGATCGAAAGCAACATTATTGTGCAACGCATATATTTTATACAAATTTTTCGCTTCCTGCAGTTTGAAATGAGTCTAAATAAGCTGGTGTAGGACTTCCTTCCAGAGGCCAGCTCTCAACAACGCCGCTTTCTGTGTCTTTGCTCAATAACTCTTTTGTGTCTTGGTTGGTGGTTTTATTTTCCTCTAGATGTTTCTTCTCCTCTTCAAAGGTTTCCTTCTCTGTAGAGTCTTCCCCTGGTGATGAGAAAATATTGAGCAACTGTCTTCAAACCATGTAAGTTTCGTATTAGCCAGGGTTATGCAGTAGTATACAATGGTGCTAAATATTATAGCAACCGTAGTGGTTCCATTCTTGTGTGTGTTTTTTCCCAGTGTCACACAGCTATGCTCGTGTTTCATCAAACTAATCGTGTTAGCGCCATTAGCGCATGCTTTTCTATTACTGCCACATACTGTATCTATCTTCGTGTTTTTTCAAGTATATGCATGTTCCTTGTTGCTGCCATGTATTCTTGACGAGTGATAGTCAGTTGCATGCAACCGCGATAACTGGCGTGCTGCTCTTACACATGGAAGAAACAAATCCTTTCAAAGCTAAAGTAATTATTGAGAAGGGTGTCGCTCTTCGGTGGAATAGGCCATGATAATGATGATAAAATCTGGAAATAGACTACCTCCCTAGGTGCCACCCACAGGTGCTGAATTTACCTCTGCTTTCTCAACTGGGGCTTGTTTAAAACACTTGACCAATCTCGAACACACGGGGTAGTGACAACAGTTGAAGTACTCCTGCAACCACGATGACCCTCTAACGTTATGACAAACAAACAAAACTACTCAGAATATGTCCTTGCGAGTTGTTTGCTCATTTTTAAAGTCACTTTGCACTTCACGATTTGTTTTGCATAGCTGTTCATCTATTTGCCATGCGTCTACTCCAGTATTCCAGTATGTAGTTGGCTGCCATATTTTAATATTTCTCATCAGCATTAACTATTTTTAACAGTTTACTGGGGTGTCAAATAAGTTTCATATTCATGCTCTGTATCAAATGAAATGCCGGAAATTTTTATTCAGTAGTCATGCAATTCTCTTTGCTCTCCATATCGATTGAATCACTGCCGCACAAATATATCATGTGTGGATTGTACTTTAGCTTATTCAATCACACCGTAAATTACTGAACACATATCGAATTAGTTCTGCTCTGCCTCAAATAAAAATCACGAAACCCAAATTATTACTACAGCATAATAAACCAAACACGCCTCTTCTCGAAATGAAACATTTTTAGGCTGTAATAAAAAGTGTTGGCTCCATCTACCGACTGAGGCGTTTGGTGTTCAATAGAAGCACCACAATGAGGAAGAGGTCCGTGGGTCCAAAGATTCGTAAGGTTACTGATATAACGCAATCTTATTTTTCAACTGCAAAAGTAAATCGTTCTGCTTTTCTCATATTTTTCTCCCAGTAACGGCCTAAAGAACTCAACGTGTTTGAATGAATAAGAACTGAGGGTGCATAGAGACAACGTGAAATCGATTTCTTATTAAAAAAATTATTGACTTTTGGACTGTGTCACACTTGTGGAGACTAATTACTTCAACGCAAGCATGTGCAAGTCCAAATCATCGCCAAGCCATGAAACCAAAGCCCAGTCGGCTGATTCCTCGAAATCTTACAGTAAACCTAGACCTTTTAATTGCACAAATTAGTATGTTTGAATTTTGCTGGCCCGATACAGAAACACACCTAGAGTTGCAATATTATTCATGGTTGAATATTCAGCAACTAACGTTCAAATTGCCACATTGTTCGTGTAAACATCCTAAAAATTATTTTAAACAGCGGTAAAACTGCAATTCTTCAAAAAATTAAGCTTAGTGTTATGATCAACAGCAATGAACTCAGTTTTTTCATCAAACGACTGTAAAAACTCTCCCTCAAGGTAATGCCGATTTTATTCAAATTTGAACTTAAAATTTTTCCTGCAGGGATAAAATGGATCCACCCTTGTTAGAAATACGTCACAGAACCGACGTGTGGTTTAATGACGCAATTTTAGACATGTACAAAGTATATTAAGTTGTTGATTTGGACCTAAATATCTCAGGAGATATTTTTCCTATTATTGAATCAAAGGAACACCGTTTATATGTTCTTTTTATTTAAAATTTAAGGGCTAATCATTTGGGTTTCAAACGGGCGTACCCCCTTATATCTGTAGTTGATAGTCAGTACAAGTCGAACGCTTGGTAAGTTGTAGATGCAACTGAAAGTATTCTTCGAATTGTAGTTTCTGCTCCTAATTTTGTTAAGGCTTTGCAAAAATATTGGCAGTTTCTCCACTTATACGCAGTAAGTTCGTAAACAAGGTGCACCGTCCCACATTAAACACGTTGTCTTCTTATTTGAAAACTACTGTACATACACGTGAGTAAAAACGCTAACCATCCTGCTCGCTTGGTTTGCGAAGTCAAACATCCTCTCGTGGATAGTAACACAGTGAATGCAATGCAGGTTATCAATACTGAAAAATGTCAGTCTCACCTTTTTCCGAGTCAGTAAAATCTAGTCCCTTTTTTTCTTCGATGTCAAAACTATTTTCATCCACTTTCTTTTGATTGCGACATCGGTTGTAGAAGCGGAAAAAAAATACCATGAGGAACGCTTCAGCAGTCTGCGTGATCAGCAAAAATACGTTTCTGTCTTTCGGAGTGTATAGAGGGAAAATACTACATTTTTGCAAATGGATTACTTATTTTTTGCAAATGGTTAGGCCTGCTTCTAATATCGCACTGACCATGAAGACACTTCCAAGAGCTATGTACATTGCTGCACAAGCTCCGATCAGTGACGCAGAAGAAAAATTTCCTCACGATCCCCGTGCACTAACTAACGCATACAATCAAGAGTGCGTGAGCGCAATTTGATGCAAATGCAACTTTAGCTTCCAATAATTTTCACGAGTGGTTTAAGCGTAATACTTAATATAATTCCTAATTCCTTTCACCAAAATCCAGTTGTAAATGCAAGCTACAGAGTTCTCGTAAATTGTGTCAATTGTAGTTAATAGCATGTAATGGAAAAGTGTGCGATATACTGTACTGCAGGCCTTGGGAAATACTAGGTATGAATGTCTTAACGTTTTGTTCCTTGGTACGTCAATTGCATAATACGCCTATGATGTCAAAAGAAAAAACAGCTTTTAACAACGGTGTTGTGAAATGTTGACAACAACTATAGTCAACGTAAGTGTAACTAATGCGCAACAACACTGTCTTTAACATAGTATACGACTGCCTTTTTTATCACCAAAATGAAAATTTGTGTCTGGTGTGCTTTTAATTTGACTTGGACAGAGAATGCTAAATCAAACTGCATAGACAAGAGTAAGTAAATCTGAAGTTCCTAAAATTGATTTCGGAATAGATGTTTTGCTAAGATTTTTAAGTACAGTAGTTCAGTTTACATCAAAGGAAATTACAATTTTTTGTTATTCACTGCATGTGCAGATATTATCGCGGATCGAATAAACCATGTGTTTCTTTTGAACAACCGGGTGCACCAAAGACTGCTTCAAGTCATGCAGAAGAAATACAATCCAACAAATCTAGTGTCACTGGGTCAACGCTAGACGAGTGTCCAAGAAACGTGAGTAATCGAAGCATGTTGTTATTTGCACAACGATTAGGCATATCTCCCAGCGTCCTGCTTCTGTTTGCAGAAGTTTACAGCAAGGTCATTGCACTGATTTACCATCAGTGCCCTGCGTCAACCTTGCTTCAGTAAAGGCGAATGAACTCAAAACAAGGAAAGACTACAACCACCGTACATGTGCTTGATTGCTGCGATGTTCGCAACGTGTTGATAAAGCTATTGATTTTAAAAATTATTTTGAAGTTGTTTGCAAGTAGGATGAATCGCTAAGGCCATTCAGATCAACGCTCGCCTACACAAACGAAAAACATCTCATTTGTAGATGGCCCATTTGAAAACAACTTTTACGTAGCTGACCTTGACATTTTTTAATTTTTAAACAGCGTAGGGTTACTAAAAATCAACTGTTGAAAAAGTTACGAGCTGGTTTACACAACGTCAGCAGAACATTTGCATCCATGAAATTTTACCCAGCACTATAATATAATAAGTTCCTACATTAGATTTACGTGTAAGAAAGCTCGGACCTCATTAGGGAAAAACAGATAAAAAATATTTCAGTTGATATGCAGTTGAAATTACATTACCCTCAATGGAAGCAGAAACATGAGTGGAAAAGCTTATACACAGAAACTTGCCATGCATTGCAAATAATTACTAAATATTTTTTGCAAAACTCGAATACCTCTTCAGACACTCATATTTGGCAACGAAAACATGGAGTGAAAAACTTAAATGAAAAAAATTGTCAACATACAATACCTAGTTCTTAGAAGGATTTTGAATTACACGAAACTACATTAGGAAGCACTAGTAGGTTGAGTGCGGTACAGTGGGTAGACAACTGCATCATTTCATTCGTGGGACTGCCGATGACTTTCTACCATTATTGCATTTGCTACGGACTTGTCATATGGCGTTTCATACGTGTCACATGGCGCAGAACAAGCAGAATTGGGCAAGAGCAGATCACGTGTGACAACGTATAAAATCAGAAGACAACTATTGGCACCAAAACCGGTTGAGAGAATCGAATCTTTTTTTCCTTTTGATTTCTTTAGTGAAAATAAAAAGAAAGATTCGATTTTCTTTTTTTTTCTTTACTTTAGAACAAGCAAGGCGTTTCTTATAACTATGCTTTTACTGAATGGAGTCATTTCTGCAGCTTTATCGGATCTCTATTGCTCCCAAAATGTGGTCAAAAAATTCAGAAAATGTAACGACCCTTTCATATTATTCCTTTAGAAGGCAACACAAAAAATTCCTTATTTCCAGCTTGACTAAACACTAATTGATAAGGTGTTTGTTTGCTTCCCTGTTCCATTTTATGAAATTTTTATGCAATGCCTCTTCTTACTTTTGAAATTAATCACCCCATCCTCCCTGTAAGTTAAGGGTGGACAACCTTCGACCTTCGATAAAAATTTATGCGGCCGTTCACATGTAATTTAAAAGTTATAGCAGCCGTGCATCAATAAAATCTCTTTGTCTACTGTATGAAGATACTTAGTAGAAAGATGGCCAAACAGACGAGTGGAAGCAAGCTAGGCGCAGTGTGAAAAAGAGAAAATAATGGAAAAATGCGGCCAGCATTAGCGAAAAAGTTGTGCACCCCTGCTGTAGGTAGTTATGGTTTTCTCCTCTGTGAATTTTTTGCTGTGAATACTTACTAAGGTTTGCTGTTTGATGTACATTAATGCAGCTTTAAAGTTCGTGTTTTTTTTAAGTCTTTGTTCAAGTTATAGTTCCTGTTGACGGCAGGGTTGGTTGAGTATTAGACCCATAACATCTTTTGCCAACTCTTTGTGCCTCAAATTCGGGATCCATACTAATTGTTAGTAATACTGAAATTTTCTTTTTGCTATTTACCAGCATGCAATTAATTTTACTCCCTGCAGGTGTTTTCTTTCTGTTGCATTATTGTTGTTTCGTGTTTTGAGCAACAAAAGTGCACAAATATACTCAGATAACCTGTCTACGTTGTTTTGGTAAGATTACATATATGGCGCAAGGGGGTCATTGCTTAATTCGTTTTCAACTATTTTTCAGTAACAATTGAGTTTGAAGGTCAACGCACATCACAAACGTCGCAACATCTCATGCATTACCTGAAAAGCCATGTATACCAAAGGCATCAAGAACAGTACTCCGACAATTACTGGATCGAATGCAAGCTTCAGGACTGTGGAGCACAGTTGGACGTTTTGGCATCCGGTTTCCACGCATATCGTTCTCCTGCAAAAACAATTCCAATGGGTTGAGCTGTTTCATTCCGAAGTTAACGAAACGTTTGACAGTTTCCGAAGATATATACTTGGCGAGTGCTGTCTAAACTAAACCATGGGAGTTGGTGATTCTTGTAAATAAACCGCAGCAGACTTGTGTCAAAGATTAAACAAAATCAGATCAATGTTTGGAGAAAAAACGTAATATTTTTGAAGCAGCTGTTTTTTCTTCCCGCTGGTATTGTTCGCGTTCTGCTTTGTTACGTATATTTGTTTAAGATTTAGTTGTTTCAGTTGTTTAGGTTTCAAAATCAAACTGATGGTGAAAACAAGTAACTTCTATTCATGTATAGCAGCAACTTCTTCAGTTTGCGCCTTGAGTGCTTACCTGGATTGTGGCTTCTCTCTTGCGACGAAGGCAAACCCGTAGCCGAAGAAATAGCCCACAGCTGGAAGAAGCGCACAGCAAACTAAGACCGGTGGGGGAAAGTACAAGAAAAAAGCATCTCCCAACATAACTCCTGACAGCACGGCAACCGCGATTGTGCCCAGCATCAGCATAACAGCACCGAACTGCAAAGACCGCTTTTCGTTAAATGCATACTGTGCGGGCTTACCGACACGTTCTACATATTTTTATTTAGAATCTAGTAATAATGCGACTGTCAGCATCCTCTACATGACGTTATTCAATAATAACGAAAAGGCATTGCCTTGTTTGGTTTGTACTTAAAAGAAACACAATGTTTAATATAAAGTCCAAGGTATTGTGGCTTAAATTATTACAAGCTTCCAAGCTTGAACCTCGTCAAGTTGTACAGGCAAACTGAGTTGAATCCTGGTGTAAAAGCTTGATATATTCACTGAGAGTACTTCAGTATTATCCTGAAATCCTTAATTAGCTGCGTTCGTTCAACTCAAATATGCTTTTAGTCAGTGGTGTATACGGATTATAGACTATTTAACGGGAAAGCAGACACGGTGAATATGCTTTATGTGAAAGAGTAAAAGCATCTTAAACTTATCTGAAATCACTTACTTCGCACCATTTTACTTTAGACTGGAATGCGAGCAATAAAAACCTCCCGCCATGTAATTATACTTAGAATGGCTAACAGATTGTTCAGAAAACTCCAAGAAAACTGTATAAAATGTGCTTGTAGGTTAAAGTATGACATTAGTTTAGGCACAGGGTTACAGATCTGTGTGTGACTAACGGTGTAGTACAGGCACAAGCACCCTGTTTCTGTAAAGGCGCGAAGTGGCAAACTGAACTAATTTCTAAATATGCAAATCAGTAGGAAAAAGAGAGCGAAATGAAGATATATCTAAAATATACGGCTTGCAGCCAAACGAATTACGTCATTCAGTGCCAAAAAAATACATTCTTGAACTCCCTCACACACATCTTGCAACAATTCACTGTTCTCAACCGCGTGAACATTGTGCGTTATACACAGATCTTTGACGTTTTAGAAGGTTTTGTGTAAACCCCAAGGTAATGGTAAACGTTGATAGCAGTACAAGTTAACCCGCAAGCCCAGATTCCAGACCCAACCGGAAATTGCAGCTGGAGTTCAGTTAATATGAAACGAAAAGTGAACGAAATCGATTTTGCAGAATTAAGTCAAAAGATCAAATATAGTACTTTTTAGTACATATAATGACGCACTAAAAGTATTATGCAAAATCAGGCAATGGTCCGATTCCGAAACACTTACTCTCATCACGAAGGTTGTCCACTGCGGCTTGTAATGTCGAATGACAATACCTATTCCAACCGGCAAAATTGTGGCGGCAATGTTGATGATAATTTTGTCAAATGGAACCACTGCTCCACTGTCGAGTGGAATGATAAGCTGAGAGTACAGATATATGGATAGAGGCATCAAGCCAAGGCCCAAAATTGACGAGCAGGTAGTCATCAGAATACTGCCAAAAATATACAAGAGTGTCTCTGACGTGGTTCTGCGCTTCTGCACTATTGTTTTAGGGCTGAAAAGCTATTACAAAGATTGTTTTGGTAAGGTAAAAGCTATTTTTTAATTCAAATAGTGCTTGCTTAACAGTGTGTCGCAACTCTGAATTAAAACAATGGTTAAGAAGTTGTAGCTTTTTATATATATTTGATAAATTAACGTTTAGATCATTGTACAGCACAGCCTAATTACGGAAAGAAACTGCTGCGCAATATTGTGATCTTATTCCTTTTGATTGCCAGGTATGAACGCGTGAATGAACATAAAACAATCAACATGTTAAATTACTATAAAAAATTGTTTCAAGAAATACCACCTTAAATTCATGTCGCCATTTAAGGCATATGCCAGAATATTTGATAGATTGCCGCCAGGACAACAACCGCAGATAAGCACAGAAATCGCCGAATACAAGTCCAGGTCGAAAAGTTGAGTGAGGCCGAACGCAGCTGCCGGCATAACCACGAACTGTGAAAAAAGAGCGATGATCACGCCCTTTGGCCTCCGCGCATGTTGTGCGATTTCGGTGATCGTCATCGTGCAACCTGTGTGTACCAAAATGAAATACTATCAAATGCCTGTGTCGAATAATGCAACAGGCACAGAGCTTTCTACAACTGGCTTGATTTTTAATTTGACAGTTGCGCCAACTACTCTTAAAAGGACAATGTTTCTGAATTTTAACAGTGTGTTTTATGTGATTACGACTTAAATAACAAGGTTGCTATTTTGAATTCGCCCTGACAAAGATAGTTGTACCTGACTGTCGAAACGCCGGCCAGTTTTTTAACCTGTTTTCATGTTTTAACGCCAGTAGAGCCTGGTTAGAGTACTGTTTAGCAAGGTTGCTATTTTGAGAAAAAAATCCTCACATTTCAAGGAAAATATAAGCGAGAGGACAACAAAACAACTCCAGCATCCAACAAGCTTGTTGCCATAAAAACAAGATAGTTACCTAATGATGTCATGACAAAGACAAGAACGATAATGACGACGATGCTCAGTGCAGCATTTATATTTTGATTTGTTTCGTCTTGAAAAAGGGTGTAAAAGAAGTAGGTGGACGGGTTCATGATCTCTTGAAGCAGTTCAGTGTCATTTTCTATTTGAGCCTTGATCTCCGTTGCGTTTTTTCCACTAAACATGATCACTTTCAACTTCTGAGGCACTGGACGCTCCTGCCATACAATAAATTGTTGACCTTTCCTACTATTAAATACAGTCAGCCACAGCAATGGGCCTGTAGATAAAGAACTGCAAAAAACATCAGTGCAGCAATTGTGCAGTTGTCGGCGTTCTTCTATCTCTCAAGCACGTGACCACTGACAAAGCAGCAACCAGCGGCGACGTTGTTGCTAGGAAGGTGAGTCTTCCTGCCGTCAATCGCAGATTTTTGTTCGAAAAGAGTTTCATTAGGAAGTTAGTTCTTGGCTAACTTGGGTTGAGAGATTTTTAGATGCTTCTAAAGGAGTCACTTCATTGAAACTGCACAATTTTTTCAGCCTGGCTACTTTGTCTTACAGAGACTCTCTGAGTGATAAATATCAACTGGCAAAATTTACACTAAACAGGCACATGTTCATAAGTTAATAACTAGCACAAAAGACAACTTTTCTCAAAAACTGTTTCAATGCAGTATCGCTGTAGGAGGTTAGAGGAATATTACAAATTGCTCCGCTTAACGCTGTTTCAACTTCCAAAGTTTTGAGACAGTAAAGCCTTGTGGCGTTACAAGGAAGAGTGTTTTGAAACTCTTTTCCGCAGCACTTTCCTTTCTTGAAATGCTGCATTTTACTGCTAGGTATACAGTATACCCCAGAATCCCTTTACATCGAGCACCATGAGGTCAAGAAACAATTTTCTGCTTTTTGAAGAAAGCTATTTCGAAGCTCAACACATTTCGCAGTGATATTGATGAAAAAGTGCACTCTAGCATACTAATTACACAATTAATGTAGGCTACATTTGCCACTGCGTTGGAAATTCAAAAGAATCTTTGACAATTTCATAGATGCGAAACTCGTAAATCACGTTTTTCACCTGGAAATGTGATTTAATTACACGCGAGTAGTGCTACTGCACAGCTGTTCTACGAAAACTTGCGCGTTTTGATCGAAGTAGTGTATGTTTGAACGCGGTGCACTCAAATAGCATTCAATTTGAATATGATTTTAGGACTGAGGATAAGTAGAGTTATGTGAAATCGATTTCTTATCAAAAAACTGCTGATTGATTCCACTGCGTTACGTTTTCGGAGTCTAATCACTTGAGCACTATTTTACAGTGCAAATGAAATCTTCGGCTTCAAGACAGTCCTTGCTTGCGTGAACTAACCTCATACTCGTATGAAAATTTGTGATATTTGCTGAATACTGATAAAAAAGCTGCCTGTTTTCATGAGAATATCGTGGTGTCTTTTGTATAGAATAGCAATCTTAGTTTAAAATGTCGAGGAACAACCGCAATGAACCACTTTGTATAAAATGTCGAAATAATTCAGAAACATCTCCTAGGAAAAAACACAAATGACGTCACATAATCTTTATACGATTTTGATGCCTCGCCAATTTTTTGACAGAATTTAGCTTTTTCCGAACCCTCCCATGATCAAAACATCACAATTTGTTACATCTCTCACATGAACGATTCGAAAAGTTAATCTTGACTTGAGATTTCTTAAGCTAATTACTATTTGAGTTATTAAACCATGAAACCAGTGGGTATATTGACTGGATATATAATACCGCGCTATATTTTAACAAGCAGTTATCGGTGTGATTTCCACCCTTCCGATTTAGCAAAGCACACCATTTTGACATTCTAAACTTTTTCCCCAGGAAGTTATGCAATGTCTTGCAATGGAGATGCCGAAACAAACTTATACCGAATCGAAACTAAAGAGTGCAGTAAAACCGACAAAGATTTGTTTCAAGCAAACAGCGAGGTGTGGACTTGCCATGATTTGCGATTAAGATACATGAAACACAGATGAGAAAGGAAATTTTACACAAGGCATGAGCTGCAATTGCTGTGTGCAATCAGTTTATTCTAATGTATGTCATTGTTTGTACTCAACTGAGTAAAAGCACCTTGAAGATGTGTTTATGATTTTGACGAGATATGGATTCAAGCTTAATATGATATAAATAATGATTATTATGTACTGACACTTGAATAAAAAATAGTGTTAGAAAAAGACTTTTGCTTAAAATTTGGTCCATAAAGACAGCATATTCCTCGAAAGTTTGCAATAAAAAATAGCACGTCACTCAAAATTTCGTCCACAACCTGGAGCGCCACACACAAAGTTACACAAATTTTAACCACAATTCCCAACTGTCAAATGAAAACCTTCGGTGCATACAGTGCAACAACTGTTAAAGGATAGTTTAGCTACGTTTGAAAATCACAAACTTTTGTTAGGTTTATATTCAAACTGCCGATTTGCATATGACGGTCTTAATATGTAAGGTATTTTGCCAAATACTCAGTAGTCTTAGATTGGTTTTCTAGAAATGCTGTGCAGCTACAGAGGACTATAGTGCTGCAAATAATTTAAAATTTCAGCTAACTGCGCTATTGCGGTTGCTCTGGTATGAAATAATCAGAGACGCGCTACTCCAACTGCAATTATAACAAAATCATATGTGAAGGTGTTGTAAAATCATATTTTTCAAATTTTTGCCGGTAAACCTCAGAACCGTCGCCAGAAAGTCGTCAATAGGGTCTTTAGGTTTGTGCGGGGAGGGTTACGTTCGTGCAGCTGGGCTTGACATTCAAATGTGGCGAAAATTCTACCAACGTATAGTGTTTCATATTTCAATTTGGGGGGGCTTGAAGCTTTGTTTGGGAAAGCTAAGCCCACCAAAACCTTCCCCGCGGCGACGGGAGTGGTAAGGCTTTTCCATTTGGTTGTTTTTTGTATGTTGGAGATGCAACCTAAGTTCAATATAGCACATAGAAATCTCAAACCCCACAAAATTATTAGGTGTGGATGGATGCAGATGCAGACAAGTTGCTTTAAATCAGGGGCCGCCAACCTTTTTGAAACTGCGAGCTACTTCTTGTGTACCGATTAATGCGAAGGGCTACTAGTTTGATACAAACTTATGAAATAAAATTTTTGCTCAATTTACCTTCAGTATTTTAGTATTGATATTCGTTAATGTGAAGACATTGATTATGCTAATGTTATTCTTAAAACAGGCCCGCGGGCGACCGACATGGGCCTTGCGGGCGACTTGGTGCCCGCGGGCACCACGTTGGTATCCCTTCTTTAAATGAATATTTTGTGTAGTATTGTTATTGAGTCTACGGAAATAATATCATTTTGTAAAGAACTCTGGTAATAATTATGTGGTCCAAAACATGCTTGAAGTAAAAATTCACAAATATTTTCAGTTTAAAGAAAGGCATTCGCAACATGTGGTTAAAGATTCTTGAGAAATTTTGTGAATTCGTGATATTTTGATCGCCTTCCCTTTGTCACAAAAGCTTCCCCTGCCTGACGTAATTGATGTTTGACGTACTTTATTGACGACCCCTCCTCTTGGATGCAGGAAATTGGCATTGAATCTATAGAGAAAATATATAAATATATATCACTTCGCAGAGACCACAGCGGTAGAACTCTACAGACAAGTAATGTTCCCGAGAGCTTTGCCAATATGGATGTTATTTTCTTCATTCTTAATTTGTTTGATGTAAGAATGGCACATCTCTCGGTTTTAACAGTGACAGCTTAGATATTTTTCCGGTGACTTAAATTAAATGTTTCCAATGCCACAAGTGTGTTTTTCATTTCTTTTACGCTGTGACAAATGAAAATGGTTGCTGAAAACAAAAACCTTGAAATTGTGCTTCGGTATCGCAAAAACTGTTCTTGAAATAGTTATGTTTTTTATGCCATTGTTGTCCTTGGGTTGAACTTCTGGAATCTGGTTTCAGTTCGTCTTTGTCCCAAAAAAAGTTAATTGTTTCTGGCTCAAACTTGGCAATATGAATTTATTATTGTCTCAATCGTGTCTCTGGCCCCGTCTATTATAGGTAGTGTGCACTACATAGAAACAATTGTTGCAATGCCACACGCTAACGTAAGGTATCAAACGTGGCAATAACTCATCGATTTTGACAAAAAGTATGCAAAAATCCGAAGCTGCATTGTTGCAACAACAGCAGTTTTTAAAGTATCTTTGGCTGCAAAGCTTTTCTTTACACGCAAAAAAATGTTTACTGAGAATAATAAGCGCGGATGTAACAATTTCAGAGGATTAATTAGCAAAGGTGAACTACAAAAACATTTAACTCAAAAGCACACCTGGAGCATGTTAAGAATCCTCGCTGGCAGAAGCTTCTTGACAAGTACATCGTCGGCTATTATCATTTGCAAGAGATATGACTTGTTGTACATGCCGCTAAAGATGGCCGCTTCAATTTTTGGGGGCATTTCCTTTTTCTCAATAAGTGTTCGGAGGGCGATGGGCAATTGGGACAGGATGTAAGCCCTGTTCCTGCTCAAGTTAGCACGGATCCATTGTCGTGTAATTTCTCCTCGCGCAAATCTTTGCAGGGTGTCAGAAGGAAGAAAACCTCCATGAATCAAGGCCAAGAGTTGGTTGAACTCCTGAAAAACATTCATAGATTATTCGTTTTCATACCCGCTTTCCTCGGAATAGGTCCACGGGAGCAGCGCCTCTACAAGGAATCGAAACATCTCACACTTTTCAGCGAACCCTGATAGTTGTGCTAGCTCCACACCAAGACGGGAAGCAAGATTAGTGATATAATCATGCTGTCTGGTCCTTTGGACGACGCTGGGCCACTTTCCCGTGGGTGGAGCTAGCACGACTTGATAAGTCAATCATTCCCGGGACACTCTGGTCACATGGCCGAACCAACGCAGCTGAGATCTCTACAATCGGAGTAGTGGCTTGACATTCTGAACTTTATAAATTTCATAGCTGTGCAGTGTGCAGGTTCTCGCGAAGTGTCAGACTGTAAGCTTTTCGCAAAAATCCTATATCTGCCCGTTCTACATGAGCACTCATTAACCAAGAATCCTGACCAGTGACCATAGATGAGAATTGGAACAAAGACAGATTTTAAAACCGAAAGCTTTGCGGTGTTTGAAAACTCGCGTTTTGTCACCACAGAACGATAAAGCTCACGCAGAACTCCATTTACTTTACGAATTTGTGTATCAATCTCCGTGTTCCCCCTTCCGTCACTCGGCAATACGATCTCAAAGAATTTGAAGTGCTCGACCTGCTGCACAGTGCTGCAGTACATTGCTGCTTACTTGCATCAGGGCTTGCGTTTTTAAAGATTTGTGACACCCAGGACCGTAACAAGGGGGTCGCAGGGGGCTTCGCCCACCCTAGAAAATTTTTCGCCCCCCTGAAAAATGTGTTGGACATAGTTTAAAACTATTGGACATAGGTCAAAAAATGTGGGCCCCTCTCGGAAAACTCTTCGCCCCTCCTAGTGACCCAAGCTGGTTACGGGCCTGATGACACCTCGGTAATTTTAGTGCTGATTGGCGTTTCCGCTTGGTCTCACGCAGTTGAAAACCAATCGAGAGCATGTGGAAGAACCTGTTCAAAGGATCCAAGCAGTAGACCTACCAAATCGTCCGCAAAAAGCAATCGGTTCATCCTGCTGCTTGCAACAGTGACGCCTACGTGGGCTCGGCTGTTCCTGTCATATCACATAGACTATGAAGGAGAGTGGTGGCAGCACACACCCTTGTAGCCTACAACACACGCTGTGAACGGTTGTGATTTAACTATGCAGACACAGACACAAATTTCTGCGCAGAAATACAGTGACTTGACGGCCAGAAACACGCGGCCGTCAGCACAGTACTCCCGCAACATTCCCCAAAGCTTTTCACGACGAACCCCAACGTATGTTTTCTTGAGATGGACAAAACATGTGCTGACTTCTTTAGCATACCCCAAGATTTCTCGAAAATTTTTTGGAATTGAATATTTGGTGTGTAGTAATGCGGCCAGGACGAAAACCTCATAGGGTATCTTCCAGCTTTGGTTTAATTATGTCGCGGCATATTTTTCAAGGTGCTTGGACATCTGGCAAGGATGTCCTCCTCATCTCCTGAGCAAGACACTATTTTAGTCTTTGATAAATCTAGCAATATTAAGTATTTTACCACGGAGGGACCTGTTGCTTTTCTATGACACTTTGTTGGCTTGCCAGTAACTGGAATCACCCGCAGGACTCGCTATAATGGCTTTTAAAGGTTATTATCGGTCATAACGGTCGAATGAGTTAACTTTCAAAATCAGTGAAGACATCCTCGGATTTGGAAGACAGAGATCTTTCCGATGAATTTAAAAGAGGTTACCTTAAAATTTGAAAATTTTGAGGAAAATCCAAATTTGTGATTGTCCGGCAGCGATTTTTTGGCAATTCCCGGAATATTCAAAAAATTCCTTTCACGCTTACCTGTTAGCTTTTCTGAAACGGTTGGCTTGGACTACGTCTAAGGTTCCCAACTAACTAAAAATACCAAGCAAAATAACTCATCGCTGTTTGGGGGTAAAAATCTTTGGGTGAAGAGAACAACTTTCGTAAATTTGAAAAAAAAAATTTTTGCTTTTTCGCTTTAGCCCATGCAAATATCGTTTTTTGAATTCACATTTAAAATGAATGCAAAAATTCAATATAAGATTGCCAAATTTTTAACAACACTTTGTCAAAATTTGGAAATCATTTTGTCAATTTCTTAAATAAACACTTCCATAACTTTTTTCGTCTCAATATTTTCACTTGAAATTTGGTAGGATGTTGTAAGACACCGAGGACAACGTGTTGCGTAATTTTCAGGTGTTTCTTGTGTTTTGAATTGATGGAATAGGCTTTTCAAAGACAAAAAATGTAAAATTACCCCCTAAATTTAGGGCGTTGAACCCCTTTGGCCCCCCAAAAGGAAGGAACAATTTTTCAAGTATTTTCGCAAAGTTATGATCATGACTGGCATTTTTATAAAGAAATATTTTTGCCACTCCACTTGTGTCCGCTGTGCATTCCGGGAACAATCGGAACAAGGACTATACGATGTCTGCAAAGGCCTTTCTTATATCTTTGTCCACCGCAGGGCCTCCCACCAATTTGTTCGGTAGGACCTCCTAGTCCTAGAAAATTTTCCAAACATGTCGTAAAAGTCTATCTTCCTAAATAACGTCCATACGCTTCTGAAACAGCGCATAAGTCGAATACCGCCAATTTTTACCGGTGAATTGCAATGCAGACATTCTCTCCCCATGAAAGGTTACGCATGCAACCAGCTTTTAGTAATCAAGCACAATTCTTACGTTTTCACATTAGGAACTTTAACTTTTGATGAAAGTTTTTGCGTTCATAGAAATAAGTGTGCTTACACTATTTTTCCATTGCGTGAAAATCGTCATGCACTCAGCAGACTTTGAAAGCTTTTAATGAAAACGCTAATTTTCCAAGATTTTAAAAATTGCAAGAATTAATTCAATACCACTTGATCTATACTACTTTTACCTCTACTAAAGGCTACCGAAAGATGAAAAAGGGGCTTGTTAAGGACTTTTTGTCTGCTAAGTTTTTTAAATAAAGCTGGTATGGAATTACTCTAAAATACATTTCACTGGTTCTAACAGTGTTACAATGCAATTGAAAAACTTAGCCTGTAGCTTCGACACACACTTACGCTGTTGGGATTGTAAACCTCTCCTACTCGTGGTGGTCTTGTGCAGTTTCCAGATATTCTCCCACTTCGGACAGCGGCATCAAACACAATTTGAATCAAATCTTGGTCAGTCATCTGGTTGTTAAACCGCTTGTCGACAGATTCTTGCGAAATATGCCCTTCTGAAGCCAGCTTCTTCGCAAATTGTAGGAGTTGCGTGCTGTTGGTTTCGTCAAAATCCAGACTACAAGACGGTTCACTGGTTCGGCTTTCACCCTTGCTTAAGCAATCACTGGAAATAGCGGGCAAACCCTTCTGTGCGTAGTTCTCATTTATGATTTCAACCTTCACCAAGTCAGATAGGTTCTGATTTATGAGTCTAGGATCTAGTGTGATCACACCTTTACCAATATAACCAAGGTAGCGTTGTCGTATGTGTTCAGGATCGCATGAATTTTCATCTATCATCTCCGTATCTGAGTAGGATGCTTCTGCTTTGCTTTTTTTGTGACTTCTGATTCCGTCCTGTTCTGCGTTCGCTGTCACCCTGCTTTCATCGACAATACACCAGGGCAGGGGTGACAAGTTTAGGTCAATTAGAGTACTGTTGATCAACCGAACTGCATCGGAAACTGTCAAACTTGTTTGGTATAGCAGCTGTGCTTTTGAAAGCGGCACAATTTCGAGTGCCAACTTGTTTCGAAAATCTTTTTTTATGGCATCTACATCACAAACACAATCGCTTCCGAATAGACCAAACTCACAAGGAAATAAGGGTGGCAAGCCATGCTCAACAAGAATGCGATTCGTTGCATTTAAAATTTCCCAAGTTGCATCATCAGCCACGCACAAAGGTAGCTCTTGAACAGGAAAGCCTTTCGATTGCAGTTTTAGCAAAAGGTTTTTTAACTTCATCGTCTGACAGATTTTATGCCTGCTGTGTGGCTGAATAGAATTTTCTGTGTTGTTCTGCACTGCAGATTTTTCTCCTTTAGTGGAAATAAGACTTTTATTATGAGATGCCTCAGCAAGCAATTTTTTATTAGAAGAAAGACTAGAAATAACAAGTTGAAGCTCTTCATCATCACGTGATATCTCAGTAGTTCCCTGCGCTTCAACAGCTAAAGTTACTTTCCTAAAATGTCCGGGCACCTCCGTTACATTATGATCATTCCGTTGTTTTCTGGTATATTCTGTTTGTGGGGAGGAAGAAGCGCGCGTAGCAACGGACCAGTTACCTCGTCCATCTGCATCGTTTTTGTCGTAATCTATATCAGTAAATAAGAGATCGATGATTGCAAAAGCTCCACTGAGCTTGCTTTCCTTCGGAGGGTCTGATGAAACGGCTGTTGCTGCTTTTTGAAAACTCATCGATGTGTTTGCACCACTGAAGCTATTTTCAGCATCTTTGCTTTCTTGAAAAGGTGCGGTTTTCGTCTCTATGCCTGGGCTAACAGATGGCGTGCGATTCGGAAGAGCAACAGCTGGACTGAAACTCGATTGTACATTAGAGCTCAGGGTAGTTTCAATTGCAAGTACAGCAGTTTCAGGAAATGTCAGTTGAACAGTAGTAAGATTTTCAAACTTTTCAGTGACTTCTGTGGTGGAAAATAATTTCTGTTTTTTTCTTCGTCTGTGTTTTCTTCTTCTTCCATTTCCATTCTTTCGTTTCCTTTTCCTATTTTTTTTTCCTTGTTCATCGTCTGCACAGTTGATCTCAAAAAGCATAGAGCTCACTAAGATCACCAAAAGCAAGATTTTAAAAAATTTTAATTGCATTTTGTGTTTTTTGTTTCCTTCTTCCTAAAAACAAACGTTTACAAAAACCATCTGTTATCTCCAGCATTTGATCAAAATGTGATTACCCATTTCATAATTTGCTGAAGGCAATGGCTAATAAGAAAGTGACATTACCTTGCTATCATGTTGCCATACAACTTCATTTTAGTTAACCGTAAATATGTTCATTGTAAAAGGCTCTAAAATTATCACTCATGAAACAAAAGGATAATTGAAAAGAACCCGGCTGAAAACGTTTTGAGTAATTATGGGAATACTGGAAACGTTTACAACAATATCAGACACGGCCCAGAAAAGCCTGGCGTTTTTCAAAGGAAGGTCAACTAATTTCGAACTCTGAGACGTTCAATTATGTTTGGTGCCAACAGCTTTTACGATATTTAGCGGCAAAGGTATTAGATCTTGTAATGCAAACAATAACAAAATCTTGAAATATCACAGCGGTCGCAATTCGTTAACATTGTATTAAAACAGTTTGCTGCTGCAAATGTCCAAAACGATGAAGACCACTTAAAACATGATATGGACTGCAAGTTCAGCAAGCAGATTCATCTAAACCTGCATATATTTCAACGCATATTGCAATCACTTGATGACGGCGTTACGTACACCTACCGCGTGAGCACTTCAGCAAAACACTCAACAGAAAGTATTGATCAGACTGTTCTGTCAAAATCGCATCAATCAACGATTGGAAATGGCGAATTAATGCATTAATTAAAAAGGAGAACTCAAAGAACTCACGCAATTGGTTAAGAAAAGGAAATATAAAAGCCTCCATAGCAAATAATGTTCTCTGCAGACCCACAGACTAAAATTGAAAATTGGTTGATAAATAAAAACAGCATGTCATGAAGAAAGACGTAAAGAAATAACAGCCATCGTTTTGTGATTATGGGGGCAAGTTTCATTATGACTTGTGTTTTTGCAGAAGGCCATACTATAGTGTTTGTAAGACCTTACCAGTTAACGTATTTTGGTTTTCGATTTTTTCAGTAAAAATTTTCTTGATTCTTCGTGAAAACTGTTATGTTTATGGACTTGAAAGAAAAACAGCATAACGGGAAACAAAATGTGCACATGTTTCAAAAACAGTTTTTCATGTCAGGTGCTCAAAATAAGTTTAGGATAAGAACAATGCAAGTTATGTCAGAAAAAGTTGAAAGTAAAGTACGCAAGTTTATACTTCTTTGCCAAAATAATGACCAACTTTCATTTTTTGTCACTATCAAGGTATATACTGGAGAACTTTATTAGGGTAATCATATTTCTGAGTTTTCTTCATCAATTTAGATTTAGATATAAAGGGTCATTTATGCTTTTCCCAACCCAAGCTATCTTTTTTGCGAGAATTCTACAACAAACGTTTCTGCATAGCAAATTATCCAATAAATGTCCAAAGCAATTGATCAACAACACAATTTTATTCACTTGTCACAAAATAACTCTTGTTTCAACATATGAGCTAAATTAAAGTCTAACAAGCGCCACAACGACGAAATTTGTGTCCGTGACATACCAAACTAATAGTTTTAATCAATAATTTTATTTCCTCAAATTTTGAAAACCTTTGCTGTTGTTGGAATGGATGGTGGGCGTTGCTCAAAAAATCATGAGTTTAAATTATGATGATATTAGGCCTCCTTGTTTCATTGCTATTTCCATTGCTCCAAACGTTGAACTGTTAATTTAAGGTAAACCTCAGAAAAGTTAATCTTTGGCTAGTAAATTCTCTTCGCTTGGCCTACCTACTGTACAATTCCAAACGTGGCAATAAAATTTGCATCTATTCAGCGTGTAAAGTGCAAAACACTAAAATAATTGGTTGCATAACTTATTGCTGCAGACCTTTTCAATGCATTCTTGAAGTTGTTATAAAATTTGCGGCAAGGAGATCAAAGATTTAGGCTAACAAAACTTACGAAATCAGAATCTTCAACCTTACCTGCTCCCAGGCGTTTAATTATTATGTTTATTGCGCAAGTTCAAAATTCGTTATAGTTCTTGCATTATGTGCTGCACTTTATAGACCCTGCTGCGATATATATACTGTATATATATATATATATATATCTGATTTTATGGCAAAACAAACTACGTTTATTATGTTTTGTTGTTTTCAACGATCTCACACTTTAAATTTTGAATCAAATGATGCATTGCCGTCAAGAGAAACCACGATCTTACTTTCACCGATAAGCACGTACTTCGTAGAAACGTCGTAGATTTTTAATTCAAAATCGTCATTCTTGAAGGCCGATTCCCTGCTCATGGTGCGACAAATCAGTGCATCGTTTCCCATTGCTGACCTTACTCATAACGAATTATGCTGACCTTACTCATAACGTATACACATATAAGGCAAACATTATTATCTCCAAGGTACTGATTAACCAAAGTATGCTCTGCAAACGCCATGGCCTATATTTTGGCTTCGCTGTAATACCATTAAAAATTTTTGTTAGTCGTTGCAATTAAAAATTTCTGTTTAACAGCGGTACATAATTTACTTGTAAAGTAACACTAAGTACTGTGAAAGAAGATTTTTCAAATTAACTTATATCCTACATCAGTCTAAGTATCAATGTTTTATTCTCTGTTGTAAATAGATTTCGTCAAAAAATATAGAAATTACACATTTTATCACAGGTATGCTGAAACTATCGTAACTGACGGAAATGTCAATATATCACTTTTTAAAAGTAAACGTTAGCATTGATTTTATATTCAAATATGTCATCAACTTTCCCAGCAAAAGGCATAACCACATTATATTTTCCATGCTTGCATGGAGAAAAAGATTACCTCAAAAAAGGGATGCTCGCTTATAATTTCCTTATCTGCTTTCCCTAAGTGCTGCGCGGGCTATTTGCGGTTTTGATTGCTTTCTAAACAAAGTAAGTTTAACAATGTAATCAGTAGAAAAACCTTGAGGGGTTGGTAATATTTTCAATGGAAAGCATTAGAGAAAACGAAGCATGCAAAGGTCGGTCAGCATCCCTGCTTCTACGCAACTTGCAATTTTTCCTGTTTACGTTTTTATTTGATACATTTACAACTATAATCTGAAGAAGAAATCTTCAACAAGTCTTATACTTCAGTGAATCTAACTTTAATTAAAATAATTTTTAAAAACTTGATATATATAAACAAAAAGCTTGATAAAAAAAGTACCAACTAATATTTTGTATTTTGAATAGGATTTTCAAACGAATGTGGCGTCGATTGCCTAATTTTGGGATTTTTCGCAGAGTGGGAGGCAAGCTGCTGAGATATTATCAGCTTCCAATAACATTCCTTATCCTGAATGAAAAAATATGTTCTCCTGAACTTCTAAAATCGATGCAATGTTTTTCGCTTTAAAATTTTTCTTCACTGTTTATTTAAAATATATAAAGAAAATGTTGTGTAGCCAGCTTCGGTATGCTTCATCCCTTTGCAAGGTGATCGTAAAACTTATCCTAACTTGTTAGACTGCCGTACAACTGTTGCTGATGAAACAGGAAAACTTCAATATTGCTTGGAGTAACGGAACAATCTGGAACAAGACAGTCAGCAGCGGACACTTTTATGTCTAATTTCAGGAAGTTAAGAGACGCAAACAAGTTTGTTGCATTGGACATGTTATTGATTACGCGAACACGTCAAAGTACTTGTGTTCCCTTCACGAAAACTTGTACCAAAACATGTAACTGATAAGGTCTGAGTTGTTTGCCTTTGGCTGCTCTGTAACCAACTTCATGAGTAAAGCAATCGATTTGGTCGCTTGAGTGGAAACTGCACAAGTTCATATTTCATTGAATCTCTAACTGAGGTTTGGCCAATTGAATATCAATAGTAATAATATATCACTGGCTCGATGTTCAGCACTGGACAATGTTTCGGATAATACTTCAGTCATTAGTCATTAACCTTATTTTCCACCTGCGGCCTAATGATCTCTGAATATGTCCCGTTGTAAACAAAAACTTTAAATCGTAAATTAAGTAGCATTCACTTTCAAGGCCTGAAATCATTACAGCTTCAAATAGGCAATTGAACCACGGTAAACACAGAAACGTTGGCACAATCTGAAAACACAAGTTGAGAACACTAGAAAAATGCATTTTGATTGGAACAAAATTCTGATAAAGCAAAATTAAAAGATGTTTTAAGGAACTAGATGGAGCTACAATTTTATGGCGAGCTTCACGCGAGGAGCAGAGCCGTTGCCCAAAAGACTTCAATAGGGGGCCTTTATGTTTATGTGGGGGCAGTGGCGATTCTAGGATTAAAAAAGTGGGGGACCGCTGCGGGACCAAGGAAAAAGTAAGGGGGCCAACATAAATGTCTATCTTGCATGGTGATTTTTCGTTGTTCTGAAGACCAAGTTGCTGTGACTAACCCTTTCAAACCCAACATAGGCTTGTGAATATTGTTAAATATGACCGAGCGTCACTATTCACTAGAGACACCTAAACCCCACTGTAGATACAGTCACACACCTGTACTGCTATGTCGAATATTCTGTACTAACCATGCAACTTCCGCAACACTGCACATGTAAAACGAAACACCATTTTCCGTACACAGTTGCGCCGACACCACATGAACGAAAACAGTTGCACGAAAGTGAAAACAATTCACATGAAAGTGAAATGGTTCCAACAATGAATTCCATCGTGACACAGAGACAAGTAGGCTGTTATGCTGATAGCCAACTAGTTTTGTCAAAATATTCATACTATAAAACACATAAAAGGTTTCCGAAAGTATAGCATAGCAACGCCGCAGATGGGTGTGCATCGGCGTTTAGGGCGTGTACTCGACAGCAAGATGTAACAGCAGGCGTAAACGTCTTTTGCAGACTATTCCCTACAAAGTCGTTCATTTTAATATTCACACTGAATTTTCCTCTGACTGACACTCAAAAGCTGTCTTTTCAATCCTGCGTTGATTTATGACCGTCTTGTCATAAGCAAAACACGCACTAACTCTAAACGTAAAAAGATTCAGACAAATAAACAAAGAGCAATATAATTATCACACAGATCCCTGCACAGTCTACGTTAGAATTTTATGTCAACATCACCTCAATGTAACTTAATCCTTCGATTACCATGTCCACTTTCAAATTCATCAACCAAATCATCTAAATCTATTTTTCAGCTCGTACCTTTCAATTGAAAGTAGATCAATGTTACCCATCTTTCACTGGTCATGGAATTTCTTGGAAATGTTTTCGCTAATTTCAATTTTGAAAAACTTCTCTCGCATGAAGCACTGGTGACGGGAAGAGTTAAAGACACCAGTAACAATCAAACGCAGCTTTTTAAGTAGCTATAAATGAAAGAATTGTTCGAGCGATATAGGCAGTTTCGACTTCTTCCGAAGCAAATTCTTTGCCGAAGTTATTTCATGTTTTAAATCATTTTCACTAAATAAATATGATTTCCCAATCCTTTCAAGTGTTTTTCTGTTAGAAATATTTGACCTCCGGGACAAAGAGGTGAAATACGCGAAAGAATTGGTTCTGAATCATTACAGAAAGCCATGTCCGTAACCGGGGAGGCGCAGGGGGGAAAAGCACCCTCTAGAAATTTTTTCGCCCCCCCTGGAAAAATGTGTTGGACATAGTTTTATACTATTGGACATAGTTCAAAAAATTTGGGCCCCTCTCAGAAAACTCTTCGCCCCTCCTGGTGTCCCAAGTTGGTTACGGGCCTGCAGAAAACCCATACAAAATTCCATGAGGTTGCAGGACATGTGTGGGTAGAGTGAAAACTGTAGTCACGAACCACTTACGTAAGATGTTTCGAAGTCGTATACACAAGATAGATAGATAGATAGATAGATAGATAGATAGATAGATAGATAGATAGATAGATAGATAGATAGATAGATAGATAGATAGATAGATAGATAGATAGATAGATAGATAGATAGATAGATAGATAG
>Ga0210059_1001500_pt1 | contig 35235 bp, 12 predicted proteins | sample Ectturendosymbi2_FD_188042 | JGI IMG/M metagenome (GOLD analysis project Ga0210059, IMG submission 188042) | Ecteinascidia turbinata endosymbiont from Florida, USA - Sample 2 (SPAdes) (version 2) | ecosystem: Host-associated > Tunicates > Ascidians > Unclassified | place: Key West, Florida... | reverse complement strand
CTCAGCCGATTGCGTTGAGAGCTGTTCAAACCCTCAAAAGACTTGTCTTCAAGTCTTCAATGAAAAAAAATTTTTTGGTTTTGGGTTTTGTTTTTTTTGTGGTGGGTTTTTGGCCATTTTGGCTCATGTTACCTGGCCTTGGGCCCAACCGCTAGATGAAAGTATTTTGCTGCAGTTTTCATTGGAAACTAAGCTAGAATCTGAGTCTTTTGAGACCTTGATTGACTTTCTAAAGTTTGTGCTGAAAAAGTTACGATCTGAAACAGTGCTTTTCAACCTTTTTGTCATCATGGAACCTCTGAATACTTTTGCTTTGGTGTGGAACCCACATTAACAAAAATTTAAAAAACATGGAATGCTTGTAAAAAAATCAACTATTTCGTTATTAGACACTTCAACAAACAAACAGTTCTTATAAAAGGTCAAAAGCAAGAACTTTAATGGCTTGGTTGTTCTTGCATTTCTGGAATGTATCTGCTACATTTGGAATTTGACATATAGAACCTGTATCTCCAATATGTATTGTCCCATTTTCAAACTTTGGCAATTGAATTGCTTCAGATTAGATGCCTCTTATATTTGAACTACATTGTTCATTATAGTCCATACTTTCACATTTGTGATTATTTTGCATCACGTAAGAAAGTATGCTATTTTGTTTCATCTTGCTTGACTCAATAGCAATAAGTTCGGTTTCACACTGTTTTTACTTTATTCCCACAAAGGCTGAACAACAGGTCTAATCCGTTGTTTTCTCTTTACTACTCATGTACATTTCTGTGAACCATACATCCGCAACGTCATATAACTATGATGCAACAATAGCGTTTTTCTTAATTGCACAACAAGTGACACAACTCTCAATATTATATGTTCCGCTATTTGAACTCAACTGGCCTACTTAGAGTCTGAATGTGGCACAGTGATCTAAAAATTACATAATGATGCATCAACATATATTAAAGCAGGAAATAGTTTCTCCCCTAAAAATGAGGAACACTTGGAGTACCCTAGGATTCTGCTGAACCCTTGTTGAAGAGCATTGATCTGAAATAAACAAACCAATTAATTATCTAATTATGGGATTAATGAATTATTTTGTTGTTTTTAGACCATAACTTTTGAACCAGAAACACTCGAAAGTTGGTCAAAGGCTTAAAAGACTCAGATTCTGGCTTAGTTTCCAATGAAAACTTGAGCAAAATACTTTCGTCTGCTAGAGGTTAGGCCTAAGGTTAGTTAACATAGCCAAAGTGTCCAATAACCTACCTCACTTAATGACGTCGCTCACAAACAACCTGAAATCCAAAACCAAAAAAAATTATTTCATTGCCGGCTCAAAGAATTGCCAAGTCTTTTGAAGGTTTGAACAACTCTCTAGCACAATCGCCTGGTGAGTTATGCAGTTGCTAAGACGCGTGAAAACTGCTTGATTTAGGCTGATTTTCAGGTACAATGTATTCGTACACTGGCAGCAACCATGTTAAGTACGCTGCTTGTCATCAGCACTAGGATAAACAAAGTGATTCTGCTGCCTGTCACAGACCACTGCACTTGCCAGCCCAGCAATGCAGAAACCACAGCTTCGGGGTCACAGTTCCAGGCTGCTGTCCTTGCTTAATAGGCCAAAACCCTTCCTACACTTTGCTATAGCAACACTGGCACTGTGGCCCACAACGGAGTTGCAAGTCAGGCTAGCCTTTTCAGGTCAGACCAGGTTCGTGCTTACGTAACTTGTTAAAATATTTTGGGCTAATTTTAGGCCTGCATACAAATCTTTTTGCAACGGTGGAAACTTTTGTTGCCAGTTACTAAAGCAGGGGTCACCAACCTTTATGTAACTGAGAGCTACTTCTTGGGTACTGATTAATGCTAAGGGCTACTAGTTTGATACACACTTCTGAAATAAAAGTTTAGTTCAATTTACCTGTAATTATGTTATCATTAACAATGTTAATCTATGTGACGATACTCATCCTCTTCATGGTATTATCAAAACAGGCCTGTGGGTGACCAACATGTTCCATGCAGGTGACCTGGTGCCTGCAGACACCGTGTTGGTGATCCCTGTGTTAAAGCAGTTGAGTTGATCAAACCTAGTTTTTTGGTCATTTCAAAAACATTTCGGTCTATGACCAGAAAAAACTTGGAATCTAATGGTAGTATTGCTATGAAACCAGAGATAAATGCACATTGATTGCGGATGTTTATATATGACTCAGGCCTCATGTGCATTGTACTTGACCTGTGCTTCTCAAACTTTTTTTGTTCCATCGCCCCCTTTTCACTCTCAGCACATCATTGTCATGTCACTCCCATACCTGATAAAGCAAACATTTTATTTACAGAAATCGATACATACGATAGTCCCCAGTTCTGTGTAGTGGATGTGCTTGGAGGCCTTCCCAATGCTTTTGAAATATTGGGAGACATTTTAGTGAGATACAGTCGCAGATAACCTCGCTTATGAATCAACAAGCGGTTTTTTTGCTTTGAGACCAGTAAGGCCACAACCAATATTAACTCATAACTCAGTGATCCATTAGTGGTAGTGGTTAAGCGTTTTTGCCCCGGACGAATCCTCCCATTTTAAGAACCATTGTACTTGACCAAGACTGGCGACAGAGAAAGACAGCTGTTTACACTAAACTGACATCAACTAGTTGTTAAAGGTCAGCCCAGGTATTTCACACTGACACAACTTAGCATCAACTTCAAAAACAGCAAAACATGAATATATTTGACTTATTTGACACTGACACTGAATATATTTGACTTTGAGCTGTTTAACATTTGTAGAACTTTGCCACTAATTACAAAGTAAGAGCCAGTAACTTGCAAAAAGTGTGAGTGATCAGATTTGGAAAGAAACTGCTTGTCAGCCTTGTACTGTACGTCAAGCCTAGTCAGCACCTTATAAAACAACCAGTAATTGCTCATTTATGAATAAGGAGTTTTTGAGCAGTGGTTCTCAATCTTCCTTCTCTTGTGGCCCATTTTCAGCATTAAAAGAAATCTTAAGCCCACATAGCCTTTGATAAAAATTTTGAGTAACATAGAAATGTTACATAACATAAAAAATTATGAAAATTGATGTTTAGAAAACACACATTTGCAATGAAAACCAATTATACTGTATGATGAGTTTGTATTCTCTTGAACTTCAAGGTCATGATTTCAAAAATTTACATTAGCAGATCAAGTATAGAATTTCAGCCGTACATTTTCTTTGGCGCCCACTGTAGACCCAATTAAAACTCCAGGTTCATTTCAAAAATCCACAAGGCCACTTGTGGGCCTGAGGGCCCACATTAAGAAACACTGTTTTAGAGCACTTTCAGACAAAACTTAAACCGTCCATAAAAATTTGAAAAAAAATAATGACCTGCTGAAGTTTATCAGCTCATGTTGCAGATCTCAATCCTTACAACCTGAAAGAAAACAAGGAGACCTGCTTGACTTGTCAATCAGAATGCACTTCAACCTTCACAAATCCAAACAAACCCCAACTGATGCCAGCTGGCACTTGCATCAAAATATAAAATTGAAAAAGTGTCAGCAATAGATATGTGTCACTCAAATGTAAAACCAGCTTAATGTGCCATAAAAACTATTGAAATTGATTTTCAAGGAATGTAGTTAATGAAAATTCACTGGTATGCTGATGGAACTTATCTTTTATCACATTATGAGTTTTTGCAGAAGTTTCATGTTGTAGAAAGCAGTATGCATTCAACCCTTGGTTTGAGCTGTGGCCCTACTTACTGTCCTATAAGGCTGCAGCTACACACCAATGTCTGGGTCATAGCTGAATATGATGCATGGTCTTCTTCCGCTGCATGCGCTTAATGTACAAATAAATAGTTGAAGTCTAACTTCAATTTGATCTCTGTAATTGATATAGTCAGTGCTGTATTTAACATTTTCATATGTATAGTAAGGCTTGGTCATTGACCAATAAGTGTTCAACATGCAATGCTGGGTTTTTGGTCCATAGTGCAAAATATTTAAGTTGCTTCTTTTGCACTGCAAGTGTTTCCTTTTGGTTTTCAGATATTTTGATTTACTGTTGACATTAATTTCTGTATATCTTTTTATTGCCTGTGTGTAACTAAAAATATTTCTTAGCTGAACTAGGTGACTACAAAGATTCAGATTGACTGTAAACGTTACAACAAAAAGTTTTTTTTCATAACATGCAAACCTAAAGATATGGTACTTCTCGTTTTTTGGATATAACGCTATTGCCTTACTTTTCATGTACAATTAAAAAAGGTTAACATTGATATACTTGTTATTCTGTGTCTGTAAAGTTTTTATGAACATGTTTTGAACTGAAGATTTGTATTTGAAACAAGTTGTTTGCAATGAGTGCGGCCAAAGAGGCTAGTCCAGCAGTGTCTCGTAATCTTCTTACTGGTTCAGGGACATACAATGTGAGGGTTACAGAGGCAGCTCGAGAGAAGAAGCAATCGACTGTAAATATATCTGTTGTGTTATTGGACCACAGTGAAGTAATCTTCAAAATCAACAAACGTGACCGTGGGCAGATATTGCTTGATCTGCTGTTTGAGCATTTAAGAGTTACAGAAGTAAAGTTCTTTGGGTTGCAATTTCCCAATGATGTACCTGACACAATGCGATGGCTGGATCCTCTGAAATCCATTCGCAAGCAGTTTAAGCGTGGTTACCCTTATATTTTATTCTTTCGTGTGAAATTTTATGCCACTGATGTCTCTTCTATGAAAGATGAATTCACAAGGTATCAACTTTTTTTACAAATTAAACTGGATCTCTTAGAAAAACGATTACAGTGCCCTCTTTCAGTAGCTGCTATGATTGCTTCTTATGCTGTACAGTCTGAGCTTGGTGATTACAGCATAGATAACCACAAACATAACTATATTTCTGAATTCAAGTTTATTCCAAATCAAACAAAGGATTTTGAAAATGAAGTTGAGCACCTGCATAAAATGCATCGAGGATTGTCACCGTCACAAGCAGAGTACCACTTCATTAAGAAAGCTCAAAAGTTAGAGCTATATGGTGTAGAAATACATCATGCTAAAGACAATGATGACAATGATTTAGATGTTGGCGTTACTTCATTTGGAATGGTTATATACCAAAATGGATTCAAAAATCAAGAATTTCAATGGTCATCAATCGTAAAAATTTCCTTTAAACGAAAGCAGTTCTATGTTCAACTTAAACCTGATCCAAAAAAGGAGGTGTACAACCTGGAACCAATGTACAGCTTTTACATGGATAGTTATCGGGCGTGCAAGCGCTTGTGGAAAAGTTGTGTTGACTTTCACTCATTTTATCGAATTGACAAGTGCATGAATAGCTCATGTGCACATCAGACTAGTGGTGTCGTAACTCATGTGAGTGCTGATGCCAGGTCAGATAAACAATTGTTGGGTTTTCTGACACTAGGTAGCAGAGGCAAAGTAAAAGAAAGTGAAGATTGTGATTCCACAAACCAGCGTCATTATCTTCGAAGGCGTTCGGGATCTTCCAAGTCAAAGGATCATCTTGCAACTTCATGCAATGGTGATGCTAATTCAGATGAAAAAGCACCAAGGAGGTTAAGTGCCCCACCATCTGTGTCTTACGGAGTTGGTGTTTCACAAATGAGTGATGCTGAAATGTTGGAACTTTTGCAGCAACAAGCCAAGCTTGATCCTAAATCTAAGGAGCCTCTGCCTACTGTTTCTGATAGCCCTGAAATGAAAGAGATAGAGTTGCCATCACCTGTGAAAATACCAATTGAGTACCATGCACCTGACCCAGGTCTGGTTGCTTCTTTCCGAGAAATGCATCTTGGGGCAGGAAATGACATAAAAAATGATCAAATAGCTGCAAATAATTTGTCAAATATAAGTGCCCCAGAAAGTGATTACAGCAACAACAGTGCATCTTTTACTGACAAGTCCTATGTTCTGGTTAATAAGCCCACAGTTCCTTTTCCACATCAACCTAATGCTATACAAAGTAATGGCATTCCAGATGATCTTATTGTTATAAGAATAAAACCTGATTCAGAAGGTCGTTATGGTTTCAATGTAAAAGGTGGCATTGACCAAAACATGCCAATAGTTGTTTCCAAAGTGGCTGCAAACTCACCTGCATCTGTCTGCATGCCTCCATTGAATGAAGGTGATGAAGTTGTGCAGATCAATGGCAGAGATGTTTCGACACATACTCATGAACAAGTGGTAAGGTTCATAAAGTCTACAAGAGAATATCATTCACGACAATTGGTGCTAGTAGTACGCCCTAGCAATGCATCAATAAATGGAAATGAGTCAGCAAGCGTCAGTCCAGAAAGGCTTGCAGACACAAATACCAATGCAGATGATGAAGGTGCACTTTTGCACAAATCTATGCAGTGGCTGGAAGATATGTTGGATAGTGGTGAAATTCTTGCTATGTTTGATTCCCTGTACAGAAAGCGGCCTGGTGCTACAATGGATGATGCAAGATTGCCTCAAAACATACCAAAGAACAGGTATCGAGACATCTCACCATATGACAGTACCAGAGTCACTCTTAGCAATGCATTATCTGACTATATCAATGCTAACTATGTGAACATGCATATTCCTGGTACAAACTGGACCAATCGCTATGTGGCTAGTCAAGGTCCACTTCCCAATACTGTAACTGATTTTTGGACTATGGTTTGGGAACAGCAAGCAACATTTGTTGTTATGTTGACAACAGTTGTTGAACGGGGTCGTCCCAAGTGCCATCAGTACTGGCCAGATGGTGGAAAAACAACTTACTTCGACCCATGGGTTGTAGAATCTGTTGCCGAAGAAGTTACACCATCATTTGCTTTTCGTGATTTCAAGCTGTATCAGGCTGAAGAAGGACCAGAAAGCATCACTGAAAATACACCCTGTAGATGCATCAAACAAATGCAGTACATTGCGTGGCCAGATCATGGTGTGCCTGATGATTCTAGTGATTTCTTGGATTTTGTGTTGCGTGTGAGACAGAACCGTGTAGGAATGAGACTGCCATGTGTTGTTCATTGCAGTGCTGGGATTGGACGAACTGGTGTACTCATAACCATGGAGACAGCTATGTGCTTGATTGAAGCAAATCAACCTGTCTATCCTCTTGAAATTGCTCGAACTATGCGTGACCAGCGAGCCATGATGATACAGACTCCTAGCCAATTTAAATTTGTTTGTGATGCAATTCTTCGTGTGTATAAGGAAGGTTTAGCTAAACCGCTATATGAGGATGATGATGATGACCCAGACTCAGGTAATGAGGGTGAAGCAGGTAAATCTGATGTTTCTTATGGACACTCACAAAATGAGACATGAACAATTTTGTGTTAACGTCTGCCTCATTTTTGTTGGTTTTCTTTGTTTTGCATTTTTATCTTTCAGTCCTGGTTAATGTAAACTGCCATTTTAATTTACGTATGTGTTAAAAGCTTTTTCAGGCCCTATTTACATGAAGATCTATAAATTGCACTACATAGTGTCAGTGCAAATGATTTCTTGTTCCTAAATTGTATTACATTTGTCAAGCAAAACAAGCAGCTATTATATCATCTTGTATTGGCTTAAATTTACGTGGTAGTTTAACTATTTAATTGCGTAGTTCACATTAGTTTGTGGCTGGTCAAATTTCCCTTGCTCCTTATTTAAAATATCAATAGTAGAATTTATTCAGCATTGCAGGGTCAACAAATTGAAATTCTATTTGAGTTTTGCTTTCTGCGTCATTAGCTTTAAGGTGCAAATTGCAATGGTTGGGATTTTCCCAAGCTTAAGATAATGATTTTTTTAGTGATAAGTTTGCAAAAAATAACTTAAATTTTCCTTTCACACGAAAGATGAATTAGGGTTAACACAGAGAACCGGCATACGATGTATTCGTACTTCGATTTCGGCCTAAAAAACAGCAGTTTTCGGTTGCCTTACCAATGCCCTAGCTCCTCCGTTGATTGCGCTAGAGAGCTGTTCAAGGGATCAAACGGATCACCCAGTCTAGTAGATTGCACTCGAAAAAATATTTTTTGGTTGGGGGTTGTGGATTTTTTGTGACTGATGTCATAAGTAAAGTAGTTTTGGGGCCATTGTGGCTTATGTTGCCTGGCCTAGGGCCCAACCGCTAGGCCAAAGTGTTTCGCTGAAGTTTTCATTGGAAACTAGGCTTGAGTCTGAGTCTTTTGAGCCTTTGATCAACTTTCTAATGTTTCTGGTTCAAAAGTTATGATCTAAAATAAACAAATTAATTAATTATTGTCAAATCTTTTTACTCACTTACATCATAACTTTTGAACCTGAAACCTCAGCAGGTCATCCAAAGTATCAAAAGACTCGGATTGTAGCTTAGTTTCCAGTAAAAACTTCAGCGAAATACTACCGCCTAACGGTTGGCGCCCAGGGGCAGGCCAAGGTGGCCTAAAAGTCCTCCACTTATGACGTCACTCACAAAAAACTCGCACCCCCCAAGCAAAAAAATTTTTTCAAGTGCAGACTAGAAGACTTGCCGCGTCTTTTGAGACTTTGACCGGGTCTGTAGAGCATACCGGACCAGAGAACTTCCCATGCAAAGCCGCGTGCGTTTAGGCGTTTTTTTTTCCAAAAATCCTCGAAACCAGCCGGACGCCAAAAAGTTAATGTCTAGGTGTATTTATCATGGTAGTATTAACCCTTTATACTCATTTCTTTGGGAACTTTTCCATTGCAAAAGCTATAATATATACCTTGGCAAACATGCTATTTCGTCTTTAGATCTTTAAAATATTAGCGATGACAACAGTGTTCCTAATAATATTCCAGTTTGAATTTGAAAATGTGCCTGTTGAAAAGCTGTGCCCTTTGCGTGGAGCCTGCTGTAATTTGCAGTAGTGTCTGTCTTTAATGTTCACTTTCTAATCATGTCAGCAATGGCTCGGTAATTTCTAGCCATTGCACTTATTTTTCAAATTTTTGCTGTCAAGTAGTATTTCAACAGACAGTTTTTTTCATAACAATAGTTAAACTGACAGATTTAACATATGTATTTTGCAGTTGAAAATATTTTTATTATTATTATTAAGGTGTTAGCCACTAGTAAGGCCAAGTAATTTTGTGGGAAAGCATGGATAAACTTACCATTCTGTTATCACTTTAATTATGTCAGTGCTTTACTGATTTTTCACCAAATCAAACATGCAGTTTATAATAATTTTTATAGTTCAAACTAGCAAACTGTAGTTTTGCATTTATCTCAACAAATTGTAAACCAAAAACTGTTTTGATATTCATTTGTTTGTGATGTGACAAATTTTTGCGGCAACAACTCGTACCTTTGTTAAGAAATTAAATTCATTAAGAGTTATTGCTGCCAGCTTGACCAACATTTCTTATATACGTATATATGTTTTGCAAGGAGCATTGCCACATTTTTTGTCTTGAATCAACTTTATCTCTATGGGTGTTTAATGTTTGCATAAGAGAATAAAGTAATTTGAGTGAAATTTCATGTTTTAGTCATTAATCATTGCTTAATTTTTTCAGATCATTTAAAACCAATGGCTTGTATCAATTCAAAATGATAAAAGGTTCCATTTACTAGAATTATAATTTTGCATTTGCAAAAAAACTCAATGAATAAATGAGTTATTTTTGTGCATTGTAATATATACTGTTTTTTGCAATTTAATATTTCATCAGTGCTTTGAAATTGATTGGTTAGTATTTTTAAAACCCCGTGTGTCAAAAACATGCTCATTCTTCAGGTTTGGCATTTGGTGATAAATAACATGTTCAATTAAATTTTTACTGGTGGGATGTTATCGTTCATTTACTAAACTTTTGTGATCTTTAGCAGTTATTAACACTGGCTATATATTAAATTCTTTGAGAAACTGCTTATTCCCTAAGGAATAGGTTATGGCCATTAATTTTCTTCAGTTAAAAGGTGTTGCTAACAATGCACTACAGCATCTGCCATGAACATTTAAAAAATTCGTATTAGTAATATCTTTAAGGATGTACCAGTATTCTGTTTCCACTAGAAAAGGTATAAAAGAGTTATTTCTTTCTGACTTCAGTTTTAGCCAAAAATAAGGCAATTTTGACATGCATTAAAAGTTCTTACATTTACCTTTTTTCAGTTTTCTCTTGTTGTTAGATGGTAATTTTTGATAATGTGTCAGATTGACTTACAAGTTAATTTTTAACACATTGACAAAATGCTTTCAGTTCCACATCTTATACTTGAAGATTAAATTCTGCATGCTAAAATCCATTGCTGCTTTTCAGTGCATGTCAAATAAAAATGCAGATATTAAATGATGTATTGAAGTAATTGTGTTTCCAGCAATATGCCTGGCTGGATTTTTTCTTCTTTTCTTGCAAAAGATCTTCATGTTGGTACATCCTTCAGTACTTTACCACAAAGATACTAATAGTAGAAAGTATTCAATTCAGAGGTGCAGAGTCTGCTAAATCTAGTGAAATTACTTTGAAATAAAACTTTCATTGGTTACTGCTTTGTAACTTTAACAGGATCGTCATAATCTCTGAGATCCCATATATCCTAACTATTTCGTTCACAAGCAGATAAATTAGATCTTCTGGCGATTTTTTATTATTAGCTGACGTTTTTCGTTTACAACCTGCTCAGATTTTTCTCCAAGTTTTTCTGTTGACCTTTTCTGCATGGTGGGCTGTCCCATATAATTTGGTAAGATTTCTTCGCATTATCTTTGCTGTATCTTCATTGTCAGCCATCATTTCAGTCATTGTAGTTTTACATTATTCCTTGTCATTGCAGTTCATTAGTTGCTTTTTGATGTGTTTTGATTAAGGCAGAAATGGTGTATCAGAACAGCTGGTTTATCAGAACAGCTGATTTGATAATGTACTGTACACTGTGGGCTTGCACGCTGTAAACACTTGGCGCATGCAATTGTGCAAGTGATTTGTATGTGAACATGGCAATGTTTGAGTGTGTGTATAAAACACCAGTGAACATAAATTGTATGCTCAGCCTGCCAGAAAACTTATGTGCTGCAGAATTGCTTTAATCGTGCTTTTTAATGTAATTGTTCTCTTGCACTTGCCATGTAGCACAGTGTGCCACATTGATTTTGTGTATTGTTCTGCTCTGCACCAAAAGCATAATATAGCATTTTGCTATTCCACAGTTTTTTTGTAATTTTGTGCTAAGGCATGTACCCATACAAACATTCACTGTTTTCGACAAGAATGAGGCATTTGTATCGGGTTCTGGGAACAATCATTTTTGGGCTCCTAGCTAAGTTTAATTGTTTCTTTCTTGAGTGGGTATATCGTACCATAGGTATTTCTAACTGATCACAGTGGGCATGTGCAATTCTGTCTCGTTTCGTTGAGCAGTGCCAGTGTAACAGTGAGATAGTGTTATTTAATGCTGGCTAGCAATGCTCTTAAGTTAAGCAGCGATTTCTTTGTGACACTTGTCTTATTTTTAGTTCATAATTGTTGACTTCCGTCTTTTGGTTGTTGAGTTTCAGTGTTTATTATTCTTGTGTATTACAGTTGTTTCATGAGGCCCTGAAAGTTTGTTTATTTTGTTTCTGGATACTGGAATTACTAATTGTACAGGATATGCTTATATTCCTTGCGTTTTATTGTTTTAAGTGATGTAACTAGATTCAAGAGGTAACTATTTACAGTGTATATTGATCATTTTGTTTTATCTGAAGTCATATTGCAAGCTGAAGAAATGGGAGCTGTACTTGGTGTTTGTTCAATAAGTCAGGTATGGCAATTTTTAATAGGCTTTTCAGAAAATTTGTTGAAATTTATACATAAATTTCTACTGTTTGTAATTAGAGCTCAACCGACAAGTTTTTTTTGGCCGATGCCTATGTTTTTATTTTTTTTATTGGCAATAATCGATATTTTTGCGTTATTCAAAGAGTGTCCATTTTGCTTCATGAGGCTAAATAAACATTCCTGGAGCTATTTCGCCTTCAGCCAAAATGATTGGTTGAATTGGTCACATGACAAGTTTAGAATGCATGATTTGCTCAGTTGATTGTGATGTCTGTAACATGTATTGTTTTAGTAACACCCCTGGAAAATATATGTATTGTAATACTGCCTCAGCAGTATCATAGAGTAGTGACTATCACACGTAATGCTACATTACAATGCATAAATCAACTATCAGGATGTTTTCATGTAATGTTAAAGCACATTTTCATATGTCATTCAGTCGCTACTGCCTTCAATATACTTATTCCAAATCAGGCGTGCAAGCAAATCCACAAACAGGCAAACCTGTGTTGCATATAAGTACCTCCCTTGTGTTGGTCTATGTGTCTATACTCAGATGCATGCACATCTCACGAGTAGGTAAACAACAATGCGCAATGCGTTACTAACAGAACCCACTGCAATGAAGAACTGCACAACACTGATTTCTGTGCAAGCCTAGATCACTGCTCACTGTGACGTAGGCATGTTTTCTGATGCACACTGAAGGCATTGTCTTGCTAGGTGGCCTTGCAAAGGCCAAGTAAAACAGTCAACCACAGCACATAACTTGATTTGTTCGTAGGCAGTCATCTGTTACTGCACAAAAATCTAGGAGTGAATGTTATGACATAGAGCAGTTTATTGGGACGATTTCACAGTGGTCAGGTAACCTTGGACTATTGATGAAGTCAGAGGTCTGCGCACCATCAACACCTTGGCTGACGACTGCACTAGAGAGCTGTTCAAACCCTTAAAAGATTTGGCAAATCTTTGTGTCTGCAATGGAAAAAAATTTTTGGTTTAGGATTTCGTTTTTTTTGTGAGTGAAGCGATAAGTGGAGTTGTTTTAAGCCTTTTTGACCCACTCCATCTGGCCACAGGCCCAAACCAGTTGATGGTAGCATTTTGCTTAAGTTTTTGTTGGAAATTAGGTTAAAATCTGAGTCTTTTGATACTTCGGATGACTTTCTAGGATTTTGGGTTCAAAAGTGCTAACTTAACAACAACAAAATTACTAGTTAGTCCAAAAAATAAATAATTAATTATTTTGTTTATTTTATGCCATAACTTTTCAACCAGAAACGCTAGAAAGTCGATCAAGGTCTCAAAAGACTTAGATTCTCGGATTTCCATTTAAAACGAAAGACTCGGATTTCCATTGAAAACTTGAGCAAAATATTTACATCTAGAGGTTGCGCCTAGGTCAGGTACCAGAAGTGAAAAATGGCCAAAAACCTACCTTACTTGCAATGTCACTCACAAAAAACCCAAAATTAAAAAAAATTTTTCATTGCAGACTCAAAGACTTGTCGAGTCTTTTGAGGGTTGAACAGCTCTCTAGCGCAATCTGCTAAGGAGCTATACGGTTGGTAAGACAACCAAAATATCCCTGGTTTTTCTCTGATTTCCAAGTATGATATATTTGTAGATCGGCAGCCAAAGTGTTAACAGAAAATCTGCATTAATCAGTCAGAGATGAAGTGGCAACTTGGGTTTCTGAACATTCCACGTAAAACAATAATGTATTAACGTAGCACTGGGAGCGGCTTTGTGGGAAATATTGTCAATATATATTGGCAAAATTTTTGCCAATATGATAATTGATGCAAAAAAGCTATAATCAAGACTTCAACGTGCCTCCACCAGGAAGGACACATGGAGATTTCAGTACTTCATGGCAGTGTCATCAACTAGACTTGCTATGAAGCGCATCAGCCAAGATGATGAATTCTCTCCTAAACGAAATTTGCAGATGCCCCCAGTTTTGAAGAATTTTCTGCTATATCCGAAAGTCAATGATTTTTGGCTTTTATGATGAAATTATGTATTTTATAGGCATGATAAAAAAAGTGGACACCTGCAACAGTCTGGACTTCATGCACTCTGGTGGCCCTTTTTGCTTTCTACATAGGCCAAAAATAAGATGTATGCCGGGTACCTTTTCAACATGCCCTCTGTAAAATTGATGTACCTTCACTTGCAACTGATCGTGGACGGGGCCTACGAGAGGTACATTGTACCTGGGCCTAGTAGGGACAGGGATCTGGGAAAGTTAATTTATGCATAATCACTTTTTCTATAATCAAGCCTAAAATTATTAGTGTAAGCAGCTGACAGTATAACAATTGATCTATGTAAATCTTAGCATGGCAGCTAATTTTGATCCCTATACAAACCAGTTACACATGTTTCAACGAGGGTCCAAAAAATAAGGGGGCCTGGTGTCAATCTTCATACTCCCAAAAGCCCTGCTCGTGGACAATATTATGTCAGATGCGTCTAAGAATAAAAGAGTTGTGGCTTGGGAAAATCTTAACTTGATTGTTTGTTGTTTGTCAATGATTAATTATCTTCCACTGCATGAAAACATGTTTGAAGTGCTATGTATAGTCACGAAAGCACCAAAGTATCCCAAGTGCAAATGTAAGCTTATTTGTAGTGTTTAAAAAAATGCATTTCCAGTCTAAAAGCAAAGATAAGTGAGTACAAAATCAACAAAGAACAGCCATTTCAACTAATAATTTTGATAAGATTCATATAGTTGAATTAGTATGCATTTTTCCTACAAACACTCAATAACCCAGCAATTTGATTCTTGCATTGAATTGTCCTTGAATAGACCTTTCAGATAATGTGTCACACATCATCCCACCTACAGAGCTCCTCAGATATTGGCTGTTAAAAATTATGTCATGCATGAGTGATCATAGGAGGTGCTGCTAATCAACCGTGGTTCAAAGGTCAACCAACGTAACCTCAGGTGTCAGCATCTGGGAATTAGCTCAAATATGTTATGCTCAACAATATGCAAAACATTGACTATGTAAAACCATGTAAAGGTAGACTTACAGGACTGCGAAGTTGATCATAAGAACTTCATCATGCTGTTGGGCAAACTTCAAATGCTTGTAACTTTGGCTATGGTTGTCCGATTTTCAAAAATTTAGTTCTTTTTGATCAAAAGAATGTCAAATTTCATCAAAATCTGAGAGGGGGTGGGTTGCATTTCATCATTTTTTTGGATATATAATTGTTTTGAGCATGCATGCTTTTTGAGTTAATGTTTAAACTTGGTCATTTAGTTTCGTTTTTAGCTGCAAGACAATAAATCAGAAAATGTTGTTCACACACTGAGATCTGTATTTTAGTGTTTATTCCAATCCATTTTTTTATCAATCAAATACCGAAGCATATTGAAACCTTTGAAATGTCAAAAGGGTGATCAAATCTTTATCACTCAAATTAATGCTACTTTGTGTTGGTAGAACTAGATATGAAAGCTAACTGTTAGGCCTGATGGCTTCTGCAGATTTTCTGTGGTCCCATCTCATTGATGTTACTAATTGTTCTGTTTTAGAGATAAAAGTGTCATATTTTGTATTTTTACTTAATTTCAGTTGGCCTGCTGTTGTGGAAGTGCTGCATGTAGCCTTTGTTGTCAGTCCTGTCCATCTTGCAAGAACTCTACATCATCACGGATAGTGTATGCTCTTTTCCTTTTCCTGGGTACTGTTGTTGCATCAATAATGTTGGCTCCTGGACTGGAAACAGAGCTGAAAAAGGTTGCACATAATCATACAGTTTTTCATTAGTAACATTATGTTTACAATTAGCTAATACAGTGATTCTCAATGTTTTTGTTCATTCCGTTATAATAAGCCTCAAACCTTCATTTCCTCCCAGTGATAAATCATGAAAAAAGGTAAGCACTGAGATCAATATTACAGACTGCAAGATCAAAATAACAATTTTACTAAACAAATCAACCGAACAAGACTTTTGTAGAACCAGGTGTTTTGGTATATTGCTGAACAGCAGATATGTAGGTAGGGGTACTGTGTATGTACCATTAAGGATAAAATGTTGTGTACTGTAAAAAGTTTATATATAGTTGGACGCATTTTTCTTTAACAAGGTATCAGCAAACAGTAAACAAAATCCTTCATCTGTTCCCCTCACAAGCAACGTCATTCTAGCAAAAGGATAGCTAACTTTTTAGATTTATTTAATTTTTTCAAACTAGTCAGCTTGTCATTACAAGGTTAGGAAAAGCTATAAATGTGACCAAGTGTAGAATCCATTGTAGTTACTACCAGGGCTGTGGAGTTGAAGTTGAGGAGTCTGAAGGATTTTCAACCTGAGGAGTTGGAGAAAATTTTACTAACTCTGACTTTGGGCTGACTTTCTGCTAACCAATTGTAACTGTTTGTGCCGCAAGTCTGCTTTGCATCTGTTAATTTTTCACACTAGACTTAACATTTCCACAAAACATGATAACACTTCCACAAAACAAGATCATGACTATTCAGAACAGCTGCAGCACGTTGAGTTTCATTCCTACACTTGATTTAATGTTTTTGCACAAGGACTTTGCCATGCAAACACATGCTAATGTTGATTAACTTGTCCATACTCTGCTCTCCATGGTAAGATTTGATTAGAACAGGTAAGCAGTAGAGATCGACCGATATGTTTTTTTTAGGCCAACGCCGATATATCTGCCGTTCATGGGCTGATACCAATAATTGATATTTCTGAAATTTGTAAATCTTGTTTTCTGGTTCATTATGAAAAATATGATGTATTCTGTGCCTTACCTTTTTTTCAAAAACTTTAAAAATCAGGGTTTATGAGCTAAAATTTTTCAAATTGCAACAATTTCAATATTTGATTAACTGGTTAGTGTAGTATACATTGTTTGCAATGAATAAACACAGGGCAATGAATAAAAAATGTCAAAATAACAAAACAATAAGAACAGAACACTGAATGAAAGAGAACTGCTTACTTAAAGCAAAAACGTGCTTAAAGCAAAAACAGTGCTTGAAAGTTGAAAGATGGGGAACAATGAAAGGAAGAAAGAAGTACAAAATAGAGCATCAAGTTAGGGAGGTTAAAATTCGTACAACACTGTATTCAATTAACCATTGCCAAAATGAAACTTTCTCCAAAAAAATAACTTTTTTGGTCTATGCTAGTATGTTTGTTAACAGTTACTGTACTACTACATAAATCTTGTGCAATTTTGTTTTTACATACATTTCACAAATCAACCTTGCAGACTCTTATGCAACTCAGTGGGCTTTCAATTTGAAAAGTCAATCCAAGTCTTAAAGAATCAAGTTTGGAATTTTGATGTAATGTAACATTACATAACTGCATGTCCTTTAAAAAAGCTAAATAGTTGCGCTAGTTACTGTAACTGAAATACTGGCATTGGTATGAAATGAAACACCTCAACTGATTTGTCAATGCTCAGTAGTTCCATATCAACAGTTTAAGATTGTCATGCAGGAAGCAAATTTTATCTGCATTTTCACCAAGTAGCCTGAAGTGAGTTAGCTGTTCATAGCCTAAACAAAATCAGAACTAGGCTATAACCGATTGCCGCCTGTCTGCTAGAAGTAAATTCCATAAGAACAAGTTGCCATGACAATAGCTAAGGTGCACATGTGTGCATAATGCATTCGATGATTGTGCAATAATGCCACAGTAGCTTTATCCAACTATAAATATGGCACTTTTAAGTTGCGTTGTTGCAAACACTGCTTTTGCTGGTCGTGTTTAACAAATGGACAACAGCAATTGTGATGCAACAATGATACTGACTACCGCGTTGCTATGGGACCAAACGACAAATCACCACTTCAACATATTTGTGAAATTTTGGAGTAGTGCTTCCGTAACTTGTGTGCCACATCCACAATCCAGCACGTTGCAACAGCTTGGATTGTGAGATCACAATTATCATAATCATGCCTTGTGGAAAATGTCGATTAAAAATCGATAATTGAATTGGTTGAGGCATTAACCAAATTAATCTTTTTGATGTGACAAACAAAGGGTGAAGTCAAACATGTAACAATGTAATGTGATGAAGTTGAAACAGTGCATTGTTCGCAGTGGAACACACGGCATAATTCTGCAGTTTAAACTATTAGACACAGCATAATTCCCCATTTGACGACTGTTAGTTTTCCGTTAAACACATGCATAATAACTGAAGTGTGCTGTGCACAGTGCTATGGAAAAGTAAGAGTTGTCAAATGAAATTGAAATTCGAGGTTGGTGTACTGCACAGGTGCACCATTTTTTGTTCTGTAAAGAATTTAACACATCTGGTGCAAAGGTGCTAAACATAGTTGCATGCGTTGGGTTGTTATCCAATGCCATAAAACAAACTTTAAAAGTGCTACTTTAGAGACAAAGCGTCGCACCTGTGGGGACAAAACACAACCAGACAGTGCTGCACACAATGTGCTGAAATCTAGAAGTTGAACATGCGGTGTTGATGTTGGCACGTCAGTGAAGGAAGTCGTTTCGGCAACATTTGCTTAATCAGATCAATGGCACCACAGATTTTCACACCATCTGAGCAGTGCGCTATACACTCCTTTAAAGTTAATTGTGCGATTAAGTGTTTAAGGTTTGCAAATGTAAGGTACATTTTTATGTGAATAACCGGTATGCAATTAACCACACTATTTTCTTCACATGTGAATGGCTTTGGTTTGGGATTCCAGAATCCTATGTCATAAAGCAGCATATGTGTTTAACCAGTATGCAATTAGCCGAAGTCATCTGTAATTTCTTTTCTGTGTAAACAATTAAGACTTACCTCTGCTTGATCACATTTTGCAAAAGTGAGAGATGAATGAGCTTTAACATCATTTCGAAACAAGTTCCTGTATTCTTGGAAAGTACAAGTAGGGTTTATGAACTCATCTGAAAAGAACTATCACTTTCAGTAGCTAATACAGCTAAAGGTCGGATATTTAAAATTGCCTGGAGTCGGATGTTGGGACTTCTCACTCCATAGCCTTGGTTACTACAAACCAGCCATTAGCACACAAGCTAGATACAAAAATCAATAGCATTGCTAGAAATATCAGGTCTTGTAGAAGCAGAAAAATAAAACCTTGAAAAGTCAGCCTTTCAAAATTGCAAATTTATTGCTCTTTGTACCTAACCATAGTTCGTGTGTGTTTGTTTCTATGCTTGTTTTCATAATCATAATCATCTTGCTGGTAAGTTTTCTCTTACGGCGCTTTACAGGACTGAAGATACATTTAAAAATGTGAAACGAGTTTTCCTGTGAAATAATTGTGATTGATTTACTTCTGCATTTTTGTGGCTTACAACTGTGGAAAAATACATGTGCAAGTTCTAATCATCGCAAAAGTACAAAAGCAGAAACAAGCAGGCAGATTCACCGGAAGCTTGCCATGAGGCTAGAGCTGGTTTTCTTGAAATAACCTATTTCTTTTTCCTTCTCAATCCTTCCCTTGGGTAAATTTCTTTCCCTGACTTAAAATTCCTCTCTTAGTGAGCCAAGTACTGAGAACTAGTGAGCTAATGCTTTACTTTATTTCTTTATTTGTTGTCTATGAAATCAACATGTTATTTCTCTAATGCTACACTTAACACTTTCACAACTCACATTTTTGGTGGAAGCAAACACAGTATTGCTATTACAGTATAATGATTTTTATCCTGCCAAGGGTAAGCAATTCTTGTCAGTCTTACCATTTAACATTTTTTCATATCCTTTGCTTTTTTGTTACAAATGAATCCAGAAATACATAGTTGAATATATATATGTAAAACTTTTCCTCTTGGAATTAGCTTGGACATTACACATTTTAATAATCTGTGCTTAATTTTAGTCAGCTATAACTTTTTCAAATGTCATATTTTACAAAAAGGAATAAATAGGTGCATTTTCACCAGATTATTACTAGTTTACACCAATAAAACGCGTTTCATCAAATTATCTTTCTGTTAATCATAATGGAAATACAAAAAGCAGCATGATCTTGAATTAAAAAAGTAAAAATTGTTGGAGTTCTGAAGTTCTGCTGGGTTTGGTATAAACATGTTTGCTGCTAGTGTATGAATATATTGTACCTGAAAATCACGCATTTACCTACTAATTTCATGCCACTTACCAACGCCATAACTCGCCAATCAATTATGCTAGAGAGCTATCCAAACCATCAAAAGACTTGCCAAGTCTTTGAGTCTGCAATGAAAAAAAATTGTTTTGGTTTGACGTTTTCTGGTTTAAAAGTTCTGGCCTAAAAACAACAAATTAATTATCTAATTAATGGATTAAATAATTAATTTCTTGTTTTCAGGTGATAACTTTTGAACCTGGAACTTTAGAAAGTCGATCAAAGGCTTAAAAGACTCAGATTCCAGCTTTGCTTCCAATGCAAACTTGAGCGAAATATTTCCATCTAGTGGTTTGGCCCAAGGCCAGGTAACCTGAGCCAAAATGGCTTAAAACCTATCCCACTTATGATGTCAATTAAAAAACAAAACCCAAAACCAAATAATTTTTCTTTCATTGCAGACTCAAAGACTTTTGAGGGTTTAAACAGCTCTTTAGCACAATGTTTGGCTGGCAATTAATGCAAGTACTAAACATGCTGAAAACTGGGGATTTTGCCTCCCACTTCTGGTGGGGATGTTATTAAGGAAGAATTTCCAGGTTCTCAATGGTCACAGTGCATTTATTACATCATAATCACTTTTCGTTCCTGCGAATGTAGTGCTAATAAGACACACAGCAGCTTGTCGAACAATTAGCAAATGTTTGTCTATACATGCATGCACTTATAAAAAGCTGCACAACTTGTCTGTGGAGCACTCTCTATAGAACTTCTTCAGAATATAGAAGTTTGCATATTACTAATATGGAGAAGAATGCTTGATTGACGTAAAAATGAATTAAGAGAAAGGAGCATAATACTTCCTGCATGGCAAACAACATCGTCAACTGTTGGTTCCTGTGAAGCTGTTTTGAAATACAATGTTTAACTGGTGTTTTGCTCAGACAATGCAACAGCAATTCCTGAGGCTAATTGTTGTGCCCTGAATTACGAGGAATTTGTTGTAGAAAGTATAGCTTCAGTGGAAACGAACCCACGTTGCTTGGGGAAGTAGGCTTAAAACTTATTTATTCCTATCATAATCTAGCAAGCATAAACAGCAGAGAAAACTGAGGCCTAAACTGCAAAACAAAATGATAACGCTTTGAGACTGTCCTCTCATCATGAAGCGAAATTTTCCAAACTAGCTCTACGTGTGCCTAGCTGTGTACAACTTCTGATATGTTTGATATCCTCTAGCACTGGCCAAGTAGCAGATTTCAAAACACATGTGTTCGATACACGTCAATGTAGGTTTCAGGTTGTTGCACAGGCATTTTTTGTCAAGGCAGCGATGTGGTCGCTTTGTAATAATTGTATACTTGAATACAACGTTAGAAGAGAAGTGATGTTGCCTGTTCCAAGCCACCTGCATTAGATGCTTTCAGTGGCAGCAATAGTTTTTCGAACAGTATTAACCCTGAATACCTGTGGCCAGGGACAGATTTAGGAAGCGTGGGGCCCTAGGCAGCCTTAGTTTTTGGGGCCCCACGCAAGTATGGCATATTTGGCCTTTTTTCTGAAAAGCGTGAAAATATGCCCTTATGTGTAGTTTCCTCTCAAAACTATATCTTTTGTTGTGCCAACTTTGGTTCTACAATTGCCTTCGATCTTCAACAGAAATGAACGCTTTTCCTTCATTCTTCTAAAGAACAAATGGCATTGTGATCTTTTCTTGGAAGTTATAGCTTTTTCGTGTAGTTCAGAAGTTCTTTTTGTTTAATTTCCGTGATTTCTAGTGTTTTTTGCAAGTTTGTTTTTCGCATAAGTTTTCATGTGGGGCCGTGTTGTCACCCTCAAAAATATCATCTAGCTATCAATCTGATTACCTGTAAGTAAATTCCCTTTTTATAGTAATAGTAACCACATATTTTATGAACCAAACAAGCGCAATCCATTCAGTGGACACAGGGCTTATTTATGCCGTTTTTAAGTTGTCATTTACCAAGCAATACAAACTATAGTGTTTTAATCCTCTATTGCATAGAGCAGAGGTTCCCAACCTTTTCTGATGCATTCCTCCCTTTGCTCATTTTGGAGCTTTTCATTCCTCCCCTTTTCGGGTTCGTAGGCTAGTATTAACTACAATAGGAACAAAGGTCTTTAATGACTACAATAACTTGATTATTAAAAGTTGGACAAAAACTATATCTTGTCAAATAATGGCACTAAAGTTGGTCAACAAAAACGTGTGTTAGTCCACTAAATAACTTACAAATATAAAGTGATATGACCAATTGAAAGAGCCAATGTAAACTTATAAACGAAGTACAACACTTACAGTACAATGAATAGCTTAACTTACTGTAACTATCAAGTGGAAAGAAATTCCTCCCCTGAACTCATGAAATCCCTCCCTGGGGAGGAATTACTCCCCGGTTGGGAACCACTGGCATAGAGTCTATGCCATAGGCCGATGGTAAACAACATGAAGACAAGTTTTGCACAGCAGCAAATTATTTTCGCAACACCCTCAACCATATGAAGTAAGCCCAATGTGGACACATTTTTCCCAGTAATGCTCATGAGAAACTGTTCCAAATGATCTTACTAACATAATAGAATTTCACCAAGCAATCTCTGTTTGCGAGAAATCTAGTCAAAACAGCCAAACGTAGCATCCAATATTGACAATATTGCTTTTCATCAAGAGTTTTGCAGTGTCATGGCGGTCTTGTGTTGTTGTGAGCTTTTTGCCAGTGGAAAGTTGTTACTGTACTGATAGGATTCTAAAGTAGACATTTGCATTTCCGTCTATTTCAAGGTAAATTGTGAAGTTATGCCTCTGTGCAGGTTCGCATATTTGTAGTTAACATTGAATCATCATAGGAAAGAGTTGCGTGGGGTCCGTAAAAGCGCGGGCCACGGGGCCATGGCCTCTTTAGCCTATGCGTAAATTCGGCATTGCCTATGGCACAAGGGGGCCTGTCATAACTGAGAAATGATGCACCGCCGATCTAGTGCAATACATTACACCTTCAGTGCCAGGTTAATTCAAGCTGTTCATGTGAAAACAGCCTGTTAACACATGGCTTTGCGCGGTCATAACTCTGGCACTGAAAGTGCTAAAGAGCTGTTCAAATGCCAAAGGACTCAACAAGTCCTGTATGTTGCAATGAACAAAAATATTTTGGTTTTGAGTTTTAGATTTTTGTAAGTGACATCATAAATGGAGTACTTAGACCATTTTAGCTTACTTCATCTGGTCCTAGGCCCAAACCCTTAGGTGGTGGTATTTCACTGAAGTTTTTGTCAGAAACTAGATCAAAATCTGAGTCTTGATGCTTTAGATGACTTGCTAAGGTTTTGGGCTCAAAAGTTATGATCTAAAGTAAAGAAAATAGTTGATTAATCCCATAATTAGATAATTACTAAATTTCCTTATTTAGATCATAACTTTTGAACCAGAAATGCTAGAAAGTCAATCAAAGACTCAGATTCTAACCTGGTTTCCAATGAAAACTTCAACAAAATACTTTGGACTAGCAGTTGGGCCCTAGGCCAGGCAACATTAGCCAAAATGTACAAAAACCTACCTCACTTATGATGTCACTCACAGAAAAACTTGAAACCTAAAACAAAAACTTTTTTTTCATTGCAGACTCGAAGACTCGCTGAATCTTTTGAGGGTTTGAACAGCTCTCTAGCACAATTGGCAGAGGAGCTATGGTATTGGTACGACAACCAAAATATGCTCGATTTCAGGCCGATTTCCAGCTGGCAGCCAACGTGTTTAGGTTTTTGGCATGTTAAGTGTGGTTGCAACTTGGTTGCAAATAATCCTGCACTGAAAAAGATTTCTGTGAAGAGGCTGTTGTGACAGGTTATGCCAAGATATTTTCAAGCCATTTATGTCAGCAAAGGCAACTGTTCATTCAAAAGTTTTCTTTTTCCAGGCATTTTATCTAACTGACGTGTTAAGAAAGTGGTTACAACTGATTTTAAAACATACAGGAAACGATCTACTCACAACTGACAAATTAATGCGGTAAAGCGACTGCAGAAAGTACTGTACATGTTGGTGTCTAAAGAAAGGCTCATGCGGCGGGCTGGAAAATGTTAGCAGTACTAAGTTTCCACATGGTGCAATAGAAATACACATGTTGGACTGAAAAAATGTCTGTGCATATGCACTAAATTTCAATGGGTATTCTGCAAAAGTGTTGATTCTTGGTATGAAAACCGGGACTTTTTGAATACACACACATCTGATATCCTGCAAGAATTTCAATAAACCCATATAACACTTCCCATCAACAGATCTGCTACTGTATGTGTTAATAGTTTTTGTTCTTACATCAGAATCAAAAGGCCATCAAAATTCTTACATGGAGATATGTTGTAGAAAAGGGAAGCAACGTTGAAGCAACTCTGTTTGCTTGAAGAAGGAATTCATTTGTATCAGTCAAATAAAAATTACAGAGCTTAGCTGTGATCTTCTCTATGCTTGATTTGAGACTCTTGTCCTTGGTAAAGTTAAGTTTTGACAACTATTAATGTTCACCTATGTACATCTACAACAGAGACAATAGAAATAAAGACTGATAGAAAAAAAAGCAACTCCATGCCAAGAATTTTAAATTGTTGGCGTATGCTTCAGAAACTGCAAAAGAGTACTCATATTGCCAATTTTGGTGAAAACTTTTCACGTGATCATGCTAGTGGCTCTATGCTAATTGCAGTCTACTGTACCTGTACTTTTCAACAAATTTTCATTTTAGCCTTTCACTGTAGATTGAATCAATTCAGACAATGAAAATTACCTGTTGCAATGCTGTCAAAACTATTTAACTAAAGCTCCTCTGGTGGTTCATTATGCATACATGCTAGCACATTGCCGTATGACATCTATTAAACCTCTACATGCCACAATTATGTTGTCATGCTCTGCTCCAACTTTCTTGTACAGAGAATCTCAACTTTTCTATCTTAATGTAATTTACCATGTGCACCACATTCTGTACAAGAGATAGGTTGGCTGATAAAGTCTTTGAAACAAGGGTTTTATGGTAATGTTGAACTGCAAAGCAATAACATCTTGGGTTTGTTTCTTAAATTTCCTCTTTATGCCTTCAGTGCATCGCGCCACAAATGTGACTCCTGTTCAAATTTAAGAGTTTGTTAAGACTACTTTCATGACACCGTAAATTTCCTCATAATTACCACGTTGAGAGCCAGTGTATGATATATTCGTACCTAGATTTCACCCTAAAAACAGTAGTTTTCGGTTGCCTTACCAACGCCATAGCTCTTCAGCCGATTGTGCTAAAGAGCTGCTCAATGGCACAAACGGATTGGCCAGTCTTCTAAATTGCACTCGAAAAAATTTTTTTGGTTGGGGTTGCGGGTTTTTTATGAGTGACGTCATAAGTGAAATAATTTGGGGCCATTTTGGCTCATGTTACCTGGCCTAGGGCCCAGCTGCTAGGCCAAAGTATTTCGCTGAAGTTTTCATTGGAAACTAGGCTCGAGTCTGAGTCTTTTGAGCCTTTGATCGATTTTCTAGCGTTTCTGGTTCAAAAGTTATGATCTAAAAAAAATTAATTATATAGCGAATAAGTGAAATATTGTACAAGTTTAGATCATAACTTTTGAACCCGAAACTCCAGCAGGTCATCTAAAGTATCAAAAGACTTGGATTGTAGCCTAGTTTCCAATAAAAAACTTTAGCGAAATACTACCAACCAACGGTTGGCGCCCAGGGCCAGGTAAAATGGGCCAAGGTAGCCTAAAAGTCCTCTACTTATGATGTCACTCACAAAAAATCCACACCCCTCAACCATAAAATATTTTTTCGAGTGCAGACTAGAAGACTTGCTGCGCCTTTTGACACTTCGACCAGGTCTGTAACCCTTACAGGAGCGGAGAAATTCCCGCGCAAAGCCACGTGCATATTGGTGTTTTTTTCTCGGAAATCCCCAAAAGCAGCCAGACGCCAAAGTTTTAAGAACACATTGCAAGATAAAAGATTTCCCTGATGGTGCGATCCACAAAAGACTTTTGGGCCACTTAAGGTATGACCATTTTTATCCAAATTTGATCAGTGTACAACAGATTTCCAGATGATGCACGTTTCTTTTACAATATAACATTTTCATTGTCTGTAGCCATCCAATCAATAGTTGTCTGACAAAACTTGTCAAATCAATACTTGTCTGGTCATTCCATGTCAGACCCAACTCTGCCCTACAACAACTTCAGGTTTTGTATATATTGGCAAATGGGATACTGGCCAAATGTTGGATTAACTAAACATTGTTGCTCAAGATTGTGTGCATTTCCTAAAATAACATTCCATTAAAATTGCACTTTCATCCAACTTTGGATGAATTGCTTTTTTTAATGAATGAAGATATTAATCTGAGGCATAACCCTCTGTTCAACTGCTTCTATTTTTTCTTCTTTTTTTTCTCATTACAATTATGTTCCAATGTGATGGAAGTAAGATCTGTTTTGTGCACTGAAATGATTTTTCTCAATTTGTTATAGCAGCAGGAGATTCTTCAAAATAATTGTAATGCCTTGGCTGTGGTTCTGACACCCACAAAGAGGTTCAGGTTTTGTAACCAGTCTATAGAAAACGTAGCTCAATCATCATGAGTGGTCTGTTCTGTTCTGGGAAGTAATTATTTTTCAACAATGTAATTTAAAAACGTCACTTCTGTTAAATGTAATTTTTAAAACAAGCACACCACATCCAAAGATAATTCATGTTAATGCAAAATACCTAACATTGTCTCAAGAGAACAAAGTGGGACAGGTCCCAAAAAGTTGATTTTCAAGCAAGTTATTTTTATGGTGATTGTATTCCTAAACATGTCTAGTTGGTTAGTTGAGCCACTTGCCTATGAGTTCAGTAACCTCTCTTTCGAAAAGCTTGGCACTAAATACTTGTTTATTGTATGAGTTGTACTATATAGCTATCTGTAAGCTTGTCACACTTGTTTTTTTTCGTTAGCAGTACAACACATCTGTGGAAAGTGGATTCCTATCTTTAATTAAAGGTTGTCTTGATTTTGCAGATACCAACATTTTGTGGGCATATTGTCAACAACTGCGATACATTGGCAGGATATCTTTCTGTTTACAGGTATGGGCTGGTGTGAACACACGGTATGCAGCAACTCTGCTTGCAAGCATTTTTCATTGTATATTTTGGTAAGAAACACCCTGTTTTGCAGATGACTGTTGTTTTGCCAGTGGAATTGTATATTGGTATATTGAGACTCAACATGCATGCTCAGGAAATGAGTGCTCATCATGTTATTCGCTTCCTTTTACCTGCTTACTGGCACCTACTCGACTAAACAAAGTGTACTCTTTCATGTGTAATGTGCAAACAAGCCACAGTAGTTTCTTGTGTAGAACATAATACCTCCGGGCAAATAGGTGTCATTATTTTCATATTTTTTGCTATGTTGGGTAGTGCTAAGCTACAGTTTTTATGTAACAGCACAGACATTTTTTACATTTTAATTTGCGCATTGTACTTGCTATGTGTTTGTTATTGCTACTTCTCTGCATGTTTGCTTTTATGAAAACTATAGCACTTTATAATAGACATAATGTACCGGTAGTTATTATATAAGCAACAAAAGGCATGGTTATTTCATTAATTCAAGAGATCAATAGTTTTTTTTCATACAATGAGCCTTTTTTTAGATACATTTTTCACAAATTTCATTCTCTGTTCATTACTAAATGCCAGTTGAGCAACAAAGATTTTACATAGGATATTTTTAATGAGAAATGGTTACTTCTTGTTTGAATGATTTTGGTTCGTTAGTGACTTAATTACGCCCGTAACATGCAAGCAAAGTTAGCACTTTGGCGTCTGGCCGCTTTCGGGGATTTTCGAGAAAAAAGCACCGAAAAGCAAGTGGTTTTGCTCAGGAATTTCTCTGGTCCGGTAAGCGCTACCGACCCGGTCAAAAGCTCGAAAGACACATCAAATCTCGTACCTTGTACTCGAAAAAAGGTTTTTGGTTGGGGGGAGCAGATTTTTTGTTAGTGACATCATAAGTAGAGGACTTTTAGGCTACCTTGGCCCACTTTGCCTAGCCCGGGGCTCAAACCGTTAGATGGTAGTATTTTGCTGAAGTTATATTACTAAGCTATAATCTGAGTCTTCTGATACTTTGGATGACCTACTGGAGTTTCAGGTTCAAAAGTTATGATCTAAAGTATATAACAAAATTTTTTGACTAATTAGATAATTAATTAATTTATTTATTTTAAATCATAACTTTTGAAACAGAAATGCTAGAAAGTCGATCAAAGGCTCAAAAGACTTGCACTGGAGCCTAGTTTCCAATGAAAACTTCAGCGAAATACTTTGGCCTAGCAGTTGGGCCCTAGGCCAGGTAACATGAGCCAAAATGGCCCCAAAACTATTTCACTTATGATGTCACTCACAAAATCCACAACCCCCAACCTAAAAATATTTTTCAAGTGCAGACTGAAAGACTGGCCGATCCATTTGAGCCCTTGAACAGCTCTCTAGCGCAATCAGCTGAGGAGCTGTGGCATTGGTAATGCAACTGACAACTGCTGGTTTTAGGGCGAAATCTAGTTACGAATATATCGTACGCCAGTCAGATTTACGCGTAGGCCATGGCCTAGGATCCTGTGCTTTTGGGGCCCCGTGCAACTTCTTCCTATGACGACTCATTATTAACTCAAAATTTGCGAAACTGTGAGGAGTCATAACTTCACAATTTACTTTGAAACGAGTGAAAATGCAAACGTCTGGTCTAGACTATCAGTACACTAACAACACGATAATATTGTTTGCTACGCAATATAAGAATTAGAATATTGCAGTGTATGGCGGTCTTACGTTGTTGCGAGCTTTTTGTCAGTGGAAGATTAAACATCAAATAAGGAAGTGCTGTGTCAAAGATTTGATACTGAGGAACATGGCTGGACGTGAGAGAGATGCAGACTGTCTGTATGAAAGTGGTCGCAAGCAGTAGGATTGCCAGCCCAAAAATTTTTTGGGAGGGCCAAATACTATGACTTAAAGTGAGCAACGGTGTTTTATTTGGACATTGCCTGTCAAAGCACAAAATGACAAGATATCTTAGAAATTTAGTGGGAATGGTTCCATTGCCCCCCTGGCTACGCCTATGGTTACAAGAAAAGAATGAAAAACAAAGAACAGTACTTTCTTGATCTTCAATCTTCCACACAAAAGCTCGCAACAATGCAAGACAGCCAGGCACTGCAGAACACCGACGAAAAGCAATATTGTCACTTGTCAGTATTGGATGCTACGTTTGGTTGTCATCAACTAGTTACTAGATTACCCGCAAACAGAGAGTCCTTGTTGAAACTCTATACGCCTATGTTAGGTAAATCACCTTGAACAGTTTCTCGTGAGTTTTATTTGGAAAAGCGTGTCTACATTGGACTTGCTTCACATGGTCAGCTGAGAGTGTTGCTACAATACTTTGCTGTGCAAGGCTTGTTTTCATGCTGTTTACCATCAGTCTAGAGGATTAACACGCTGTACTTTGTATTGCTTGGAAAATGACAACTTAAAAAGGCATAACTAAACCCTGTGTCCACTGAATGGATTGTATTTGTTTGTTCCATAAAATATGTGGTTACTATGACAAAGGAGTTTACGTACAGCTCATCAAATCAACAACTAGAGGATATTTCTGAGGGAAGTAACACGGTCCTGTACGAAAATGTATATATATGAAAAACAAACTTACAAAAAACGCTAAAAATCTCAGAAATTTGACTATGATAACTTTTGAACTACAGGAAAGAGCCATAAATTCCAAGAGAAGATTGCATTGCCATTTGTTCCAGAGAAAAATGTAAGAAAGGCTTCAATTTATGTTGAAGATCTAAGGCAGTCGTAGAACCAAAGTCGACACAACAAAAGATAGATCTTCGAGGGAGCCCTCCACGTGAGAGGAGCATACTTTCACGCTTTTCAGACAAATGGCCAAATAAGTCACACGTGCGTAGGACCCCAAAAACTAAGATGGCCTAACGCTTGGCGCTATCTAAATCCGTCCCTGACTGATGACCAGCGTGCCATACCGTAATACTTTTGCAAGTCGTTAGAAAAAATTCTGATGTCACAGAAGCGTAGATTGCAAAAAATTCGTGTTTTTAGATTTTTACGTTGCGGCTCTTTGTAGCTTGGGTGTTACGATTTGCGTAACCTTAAAAAAAACCCTGCATCAAGTATAATGCCAAGATATTTTAAGCTGCTTTGTTTTGATCTTGGGTGATGATTAATTGAAAATGAAAAATTACCATTTTATTGTTGTTCATGAACATGAAGTTTCTTTTGGAATAATTGATACATAATTTGTTACCATGAACCCAGTGATCGAATGTTTTGAGCTCATGGTTAAAAATTTTTTCTAAGATTTCGTGGTTTTTCCCCGAAATATGCAGATTGATATTATCAGCATATAAAACAGTATTAAAGTTGGAGGCTTTCACAATGTCATTAATATATATAAGGAAGAGTAAAGGCCCAACAACAGACCCCTGGGGCACGCCACATGTTACATTAAAAAAAGATTTATTATCTCCTATTTTAGTTTTCTGAAACCTGTTGTCCAAGTAAGAAGCAAGTTTGATAACCCACAGTTGTGCAAATCTTGACGCACTTGGCAAATTTGGCTTTTGGGCCTAAATTGGGTTAAAAAAGAAATGTCAGATTCGGCCCAGGTTAGGGCTTGTTATTTTGGACCAGGTTCAGACTTCAAAATCAGGCCTGTTTACAACTCTGATACATCATTTTATTGGAAGTGGCCCATAACTTGTCACGTTTTTGTAAAATGGCCTGTAGATCAGAAGGAGTTGGACCATGTTGAGTTAGGTTCTTGATTTTATGGATGATTGCAAGCTTCACGTAATAACAAACCAAGTGTTGCCAAGTGGGGTAATTTGGCTTCAAATAGAATATATTTTATCTGCCAAAAAGTTGTGTTTAGTGAATCTTAATATGTGGCAAATGTTTTTATTTCACACTTTTGTTTATTGTTTGTGCTCATGGCTGGTCATAATGATCATTTTTGATTCCTATGTTACAATTCTATTTATTATAACTTTTTTGTCTATTGATTCATTTTAAAAATGCAACACATCTATAGCAGTAATAAAGTTAAGAAATGTTGTGAATTTATTTGTTTTTGTAATTTTCTAAAGGGTAGTTTCAACAAAAACTTCCAAGAGCTGCTGTGTTGAAATGAGTTGTGACAAGCATTGCACAAACCATATGAGTATGGCATCGGTTCAATTCAAACAAAGTAATAAAATGGTCACATATTCCAAGAACTAAGCCTAACTTAAATGATTTCATCAGATAAAAATCAGACATTTTGCAAAAGCTTCTTAGCTTTAGTGAAAGTTGTTGTGATTATGGTTTGTTTTTCTAGGGTTTGCTTTGGAATGGCTGGTTTTTTCTTTTTCCTTTGTGCTCTGATGATATGTGTGAAAAATAGCAAGGATCCCCGTGCAAAAATTCATAATGGGTAAGTACAAAATGCCTGGTATTGAAATAGAAAAAATGTGAACATTCCTAATTGTTACGTAATTTTAAGATAAGTTCAGGTTAAGCAATGTGATAAAGACATATTTGCAACTTTTAAATTGCATTGATTCAGGTTATTTTCCAATAAATGCTATGCTGTAATTTCATTTCGAGAAATGCCTATATAGGATGATATAGTGAAAATGGACACCAAATGGTCTGCTGCCTCACATTTAACCACCAAATGATCTGTGTCCAGCAAATGTCAATGCTGTTCTCTGAGGTTGCAGTGATCGTCCTAGCTTAGCAAACAATTCATATTGTTTCAAAATGCTGTGCAAAACATCCAGTTGCATTTGGGAAAGAAACATAAGAAACATGAACGATTGGGTATGTCTTTTTTGGTGGAGTGGCTTATTTCATGTGCATGCAAAACAAAAAAAATAACCATTCGGAAGTAGGGTGGTGTGAAATTTCAAAATTTTTAAATTGAAACTTTGAGGTAGTCTCACTTCAAAATTGATATTAGGTGGTTGACCCCAAAAACCTGCTTGCTACCTCATGTGGGGGTCAAAGTTCATGAATTCGTCAAAACTCAACTTTTAGGTAAGATAGAAAACTGATTTTGGGCTCAAAAGATGCAGAAGACACAAGTTTCTATTAGTGATAAGAGGAAAATTTTGCCTTACTTCATTATAAAAAAATTTATTACTGAAAAACTGTTTTTTTACACCATTTTTCCATAAATCGCAAAGATAATGAATAAACTAGTTCATTTGAAGTTACATTCAAATTGCAATTTTACAATTTTAACTGTTTTCAAAGGAACATTCTTCTAATCAATAAAGTTTAACCATTAGATCTTTTAATGCATATAACCATGCTGTGCCGGATTGAGAATAGTAGAGTGGCTATCCTGTCTTAAAAGTCAACTAATGGGCCACTTTCCTGATCTGTGATACAGATTGGCATTAGGAAGGGCATCTGGCTGTAAAAGTTCTGCCTCAAAAAATCTTTACGAAAGTGGGGTATATCTGTCCACCCTCATTGACGGATACAGGATCGGATAAAAATTGGATATTACTACTACTACATCTTAGAAACAGAAATTTTGAAAAAACTTTTGACAGTTACCTAGTTGGTAACTGTCAAAAGTTTAGTTGTGTTTGGAACAAGGAATAGTTAGAAATGGGTTCATTGCATGCTTCCAATGTATTGTTTGTTTGCACCAAAAAATATTTTTCAATTAAGCTAATTGATCTATTTGATCGAAATTAACCACTTGGACAATCTTTCTAGTTTACGTTGAAAGGCTCGGCCTTTCTTGAGTTTTTCGTGAACTGTTACGCTCTGTTTAATCGCGTGGTTTCTCTCTGGCACTCGTCATCGCGTATGTGTGTTATCTCCAGAGGAAAAGTGTCTGTCTTAGACCGCTACCAAACGCCGATTTTCTTAGCAGTGACTGGTTTATGAGGCTCTGGGAAGGTCAGCTTTTTAGCTTCAAAAATTTTAGTACTGTTGTTGTCACTAGCAACAGTTCACGTTTTTCTTTACATGTTTTTAAGTGCCAACATTTCGCCTGTGAGATTTGTTTTACATTTACAAGACTGATGATGCTTTGGAAAACGCGAAACTAGTTTCCCCGTCAATAAACTGTGACTGATTTACTTGCCAACATCTTTGTGGCCTGTAACTATGAAGTTAGTTAGTAAATATCAAGCATGTTATTGTTGGAATTGCCATGTATTTCAATATTGTTTTTGTCTATTTTTAGATTTTATATGATATCTACTTGTAGACATAGCTTGCTTCATCAACATGTGGACCAGAGGAAAAAGCACTAATACTATAGCATTGCATGATATCCATGCGTATGCCACTACGAAAATATTTCCACCCTGGAAGTTACAACTACTGAGGATGTGATTTGTCGTGTTCTGTCTGACCCAAATTGGCGTACATGGCAATCAGGTGATGCTGTGGCCACACAACTGGTACAGCACTGGATATATTGCAATGTATATCCATTGCACTGTTCTACACTGTAGAACACTACACATTTCCCTATTCTCCTTCCTTTTTTGTCTTCATAAAATCGAAACTCAATGTCAGATATATTTAGTGGATGTTTCAATTCAAGTTCTCTTCAGCGATTTTTATCATGGCAAAATATGTCAAACAGTTTGTTACGTGTTTCCATGAAATCACTGGGTTGCTTTTGGAAGGTAGGACCACATTTCTTCTTCGAGTATCTTTCAAATAGACTAAATGTTTGCGCCATTGAATGAATTTTTCTGCAACTGTACAACGATGCAACGGATATACACTACAATATATCCAGTGCTGTACCAGTTCTGTGGCCACAGCATCAGCTGATTGTCGTGCACGCCAATTTGGTTCAGACAGAACACGACAAATCACATCCTCAGTGGTTGGTAACTTCTTGGGTGGAAATATTTTCATACTGACAAACGAATGGATACCATGCAATAATATAGTATTAGTGCTTTTTCCTCTGGTCAGCATGTTGATTAAGCAAGCTATGTCTACAAGTAGATATCATATAAAATTTAAAAATAGACAAAAGCAATATTAAAATGCATGACAGCTCTAACAATAACATGCTTGATATTTACTAACTGTCAAAAGTTTTTTTTAAATATTTCTGTCTCTACAATGTAGTGGAAACAATCCATTTTTTATCTGATCTTTTCCCGTCAATGAGGGTGGTCAGATGTACCCCACTTTTGTGAGGATTTTTTGAGGCAGAAATTTTTACAGCCAGATGCCCTTCCTCATGCCAATCTGTATCAGATCAGGAAAGTGGCCCATTAGTTGCCTTTAGAATTGAAACATCCAGTAAATATATCTGACAACAGGATAGCTGCTCTACTATTTCCAATCCGACAGAGCACAGTTGTATGCATTAAAATATCTTGTGGTTAAACTTTATTGATTAGAAAAATGTTCCTTTGAAAAAAGTCAAAATTGTAAAATTGCAATTTGAATATAACTTCAAAATGAACTAGTTTATTCATTATCTTTGCAATTTATCGGAAAATGGTGAAAAAATCAGTTTTTCCGTAATAACTTTTTTTATAATGAAGTAAGGCAAAATTTTTCTCTTATCACTAATAGAAACTTGTGTCTTCCGCATCTTTTGAGCCCAAAATCAGTTTTCTATCTAACCTAGAAGTTGAGTTATGACAAATTCATGAACTTTGACAACCACATGGCCCTGAGGGTGAGGTAGCAAGCAGGTTTTTGGGTCAACCACTTAATATCAATTTTAACACTTTGATAGCTGGGGTACGATATATTCGTACTTTGATTTCAGCCTAAAACAGCAGTTTTCGGTTGCTTTACCAACGCCCTAGCTCCTCCGTCAATTGCGCTAGAGAGCTGTTCAAGGGCTCAACCGGATCGGACAGCCTAGTAGATTACACTTGAAAAAAAATTTTTTGGTTGGGGGTGCGGATTTTTTGTGACTGACGTCATAAGTGAAGTAGTTTCAGGGTCATTTTGGCTCATGTTACCTGGCCTAGGGCCCAAGTACTAGGCCAAAGTGTTTTGCTGAAGTTTTCATTGGAAACTAGGCTCGAGTCCGAGTCTTTTGAGCCTTTGATTGACTTTCTAGCGTTTCTGGTTCAAAAGTTATGATCTAAAATAAACAAATTAATTAATTATCTAATTAGCTAATTAGTCAAATATTTTTACTAACTAACATCACAACTTTTGAACCAGAAACCCCAGCAGGTCATCCAAAGCATCAAAAGACTCGGATTGTAGCCTAGTTTCCAGTAAAAACTTC